>MTLE01000009.1_pt1 | contig 255861 bp, 238 predicted proteins | sample 1982461 | NCBI WGS metagenome assembly MTLE01 (sample SAMN05712605, study PRJNA340218) | biofilm metagenome | isolation source: sample SPL anode biofilm adapted to -200 mV | place: USA | collected 2012-02-03 | reverse complement strand
TCGACAACGGTATCGCTAACTCAATCCTGATCAAATTCAACCAGATCGGTTCTCTGACCGAAACTCTGGCTGCGATCAAAATGGCTAAAGACGCAGGTTACACTGCAGTTATCTCTCACCGTTCAGGTGAAACTGAAGATGCAACTATCGCTGACCTGGCTGTTGGTACCGCTGCTGGCCAGATCAAAACTGGTTCTATGAGCCGTTCTGACCGTGTTGCTAAATACAACCAACTGATTCGTATCGAAGAAGCTCTGGGCGCTAAAGCACCGTTCAACGGTCTGAAAGAAGTGAAAGGTCAGGCTTAATTCCTGTTTTCGCTAAAAAAATGATGAAGCCCCGCCAATTGGCGGGGCTTTCTTTTATGGTGGAATGTGGGAAACTATGTCTCCAGGAGGAGACGACATGCGCCTGTTTACCCTTATCCTGATGGTTGTCTTGGCGTTGGTTCAACGCCAGCTCTGGTTCGGGAAAAACGGACTCGTTGAGTATCGACAAGTCTCAGAGAATTTATTACGCCAGCAGGCTGATAATCAGAAGCTGCAAGAGCGTAATATGCTACTTAAAGAAGAAATAGAAGATCTTAAAAGTGGTCTTGAAGCTATCGAAGAGTTAGCCCGAAATGATCTGGGTTTTATCAAGCCCGGAGAGACTTTTTACCGGGTACTGCCTCGTGACAGTGCCGGGCAAAATAAGAATAGTTCACTACCGAAGAGTGATTAAGTCATGCAGACATTTACTGCCGTAGTGCCCGCTGCAGGCCGGGGAAGCCGGATGCAGGCTAATAAGCCGAAACAATATTTGCCGCTAGGTGATAAGACGATCATCGAACATACGTTGACACGTTTACTTTCACATCCACAGATTGAAAAAATCGTGGTGGTGATTGCGGAAGATGATCATTATTTCCCTTCATTAGCTTTGGCAACGCATCCTAAAATTGAGGTCACTATCGGTGGCCCAGAGCGGGCAATTTCGGTATTAAATGGTTTGGCTTGTGTCGAAACCGATTGGGTGTTGGTTCATGATGCTGCACGGCCTTGTATCACCCGCGCGGATTTGGATCGTTTACTGGCGGCAGCCGAACGTGGCGAAGATGGCGCGATTCTGGCTGTACCAGTCAAAGACACCATGAAACGAGCTGATCCACAGCAGTGTATTGAACAAACCGTTGAACGTGGTCATCTGTGGCATGCATTAACGCCACAAATGTTTCCAACTCAACAACTGGCTGACGCGATAGATGCGGGTCTTGCTCAGTCTGTGGTGTTGACTGATGATGCATCCGCCATGGAACTCGCCGGGTTTAACCCATTACTGGTTACCGGGCGTGCTGATAACATCAAAGTGACTCAACCAGAAGATCTGGCATTGGCAGCATTTATTCTGCAGCAACAGGAGTTGGCATGATCCGGATCGGTCACGGTTTTGATGTGCATCGTTTTGGCGGTGAGGGCCCTTGTATTCTTGGTGGGGTCAGTGTGCCCTATGAACAAGGCCTAATCGCTCATTCGGATGGTGATGTCGTATTACATGCGGTTGCAGATGCGTTATTGGGTGCTATTGCTGCCGGTGATATCGGTCGTCATTTTCCGGATACCGATCCGCAGTTTAAAGGTGTTAATAGCCGTATTTTACTGCGAGATGTGTTTGCGCGGGTCAAAAATAGTGGCTTTCAGCTAGGTAATCTCGACGTCACTATCATTGCTCAGGCCCCGAAGATGGCGCCGCATATTCCGGCTATGTGTCTGAATCTGGCTGCTGATCTGGAAAGTCAGCTTTCGCAAATCAATGTGAAAGCGACGACCACCGAGAAATTAGGTTTTACTGGTCGTAAAGAAGGTATTGCCGTCGAAGCAGTCGTTCTACTGGTTGCTGCTGATGAATAATGAATTCGACCTAAATTGGCCATACCGTTTTGGTCAGCCAACACAGTCTGCACTGTTAAAAGCTGAACCAGCGGATTTTCAAGTATTTGAAGATTTAGGTTTTATGCCGAGTGGACAGGGTGAACATTTGTTTGTCCGTATTCGCAAAACTGGCGAAAACACCGCTTGGGTGGCTAAATTACTGTCTGAACATACCGGGTTGCCACTTTCGTCGGTCAGCTGGGCTGGGCTTAAAGATCGTCACGCGATAACGGAACAATGGTTTGGTTTACATCTGCCTGGCAAGCCAGATCCTGATCTGCGAGGGTTCGAGTCTGAAAATATTCAGGTTTTGCAGACAATGCGACACGATAAAAAGCTGAGACCAGGTGTATTGCGTGGTAACTTATTCCGCATACATTTGCGAGATATTCAGCAAAGTCGAGACTTAGATTTACGTTTGCAGCAGATCTCGCAATTAGGGGTTCCCAATTATTTTGGCCCACAGCGATTTGGCCATGATGGTAATAACTTGCTGATTGCTGCTGAAATGTTTAACGGTCGTCGTATTCATGATCGGCAAAAACGGGCGATCTATTTATCGGCAGCGCGCAGCTATATTTTTAATCGGGTTGTTGCCGCTCGTATCCGGGATAATTGTTTGCAAGAGCCAATGCTGGGCGATTGTCTGATGTTTAGTAATTCCGACAGTTGTTTGGTCGTTGATAAAAATGTGCGTAATAACCAGCTTGCTCAGCGTATCGAGTTTGGTGAATTAGTGACTACGGCTCCTTTGTGGGGGCGCGGTGTCAGCCAAGCTGAGGATGATGCCTTGGCGTGGGAGTCTTCTGTTTTAGCTGAATACGCAGACTGGTTGCAAGCTTTAGAAAAGGCCGGCATGCAGCAAGAACGCCGCCGGGCAGTATTACGTACTAATGATTTACGCTGGCGCTGGTTGGATAATGCCTTAGAGCTTCATTTTTCATTATCTTCCGGTAGTTATGCTACAAGTTTGATCCGTGAACTGGTCAATATAAGAGAAAATACGCGCGATGAAAATTCTGGTCAGTAATGATGATGGGGTTAATGCACAAGGGCTGCATTGCCTGAGTGAAGTATTACGTTCACTTGGGGATGTGGTTGTGGTTGCTCCTGATCGCAATCGTAGTGGTGCCAGTAATTCATTAACACTGGAAAACCCGATCCGGGTTGAAACCCTCGAAGAGGGAAAACGCTATTCCGTGAAAGGCACCCCAACTGATTGCGTGCATTTTGCGGTGAACAAATTGCTGGATCCCTGGCCGGATATTGTTGTATCAGGTATTAACCATGGTGCGAATTTAGGTGATGATGTTATCTATTCCGGCACCGTAGCCGCAGCGACGGAAGGCCGGCATATGGGCTTACCTGCGGTTGCCGTATCGCTGGTCGGAGAAACACATTTTGCGTCTGCTGCCCATTATGCACGTCTGCTGGTTTCCCGTTTGCGTACGCATCCGTTACCATCTGATCAGATTCTGAACGTAAATGTGCCGGACTTACCGTTAGAACAGATTAAAGGCATCAAAGTCACTCGATTGGGCAATCGTCATCGCGGTGAAAAAATGCTGGTTATGCAAGATCCACGTGGTAAGCCTGTGTATTGGATTGGTCCGCCGGGTGAAAAACAAGATGCTGGTGAAGGAACAGATTTCCATGCTATTGAACATGGATTTGTTTCCATTACGCCATTACAGGTCGATATGACCGCATATGCTAGTGTTGCCGAGTTAGCGTCCTGGATTGGGGAGTTTAAATAACGTGCGAGGCACGGTGGCTCATCTTCTTATCAAACAGTTGCAAGAACTTGGCATCCGGGATGAGCGAGTTCTTTCTGCTATGGCTAGTGTGCCACGCAACTACTTTGTCGATGAAGCTATCTCGCATCAGGCATGGGATAATACTGCCTTACCAATCGGTTTTGGCCAGACCATATCACAGCCTTATATTGTCGCTAGAATGACGGAACAGCTGATTGAATGTAATCCGCAGAGTGTGTTGGAAGTCGGCACCGGCTCTGGTTATCAAACCGCAGTGTTATCACAACTCATTCCTCATGTTTATAGTGTTGAACGCATCAAGGCATTGCAATATCAGGCTCGTCGCCGGTTGCAGCGTCTTGATTTGCATAATGTCTCTATGCGGCATGGTGATGGTTGGGCTGGCTGGACGAGTAAAGCGCCATTTGATGCGATTATTGTGACGGCTGCTGCGGAAAAAGTACCGGAAGCGTTGTTAGCACAATTGGCAGATGGTGGTCGGATGGTGATCCCTGTTGGTGAATATAAACAAGAACTGTTGTTGATAGAAAAATATGGTAATAAAACCAGAACCGAAGTGCTCGAAGCTGTACGTTTTGTGCCCTTGGTTCATGGTGAATTAATGTGATGTTGAGTTCTGCCTGGATATTCATGTCTAAATATAAAACACAACAAACCATTGTTTGCATTCTGATCTTACTGTTTGCCACGGTATTAACCGCATGTTCATTAAATACCACTCCTGCTCCGGTGCGGGATGCCGGTAGCAAACGTTATGTTAAGCCTTCATACCGTAATAGCGCGACACCAACACTCAGGAACGATACCGCACGTGCATTGCCGGTGGTATCTATCGGCTCAGAGCGTCCTAAATTACCTCCTGGCACGCCTTATACCGTGAAAGCGGGTGACACGTTATATGCTATTGCCTGGATGTATGGTGCCGACGTTCGTGCATTAGCCGAACAAAATGGTCTGGATGCAACGCATCATGTGCGAACTGGGCAGGTGATCCATTATTCCTTGCCAAGTAGCACATCATCACCCGCTAAAATGACCACATCTACATTGCCCGAGCACCGAGTCAAGGTGGGCGATAGCTTGTCGGTATTAGCAGAAGATAATGGCTTTCGTCTGGCTGAATTGGGGGCGTTTAACCATATCAAAGCGCCTTATGTGATCCACCCCGGGCAAATAATTCGCTTTCCTGCACAAACATCTACCGGCATCGCATCTAATGCAACAAACAGTCCAGTTTTTGGTTCAAAAGACTCCTTTAATGTGGAGCGTGCTGTAGATCAGAAATCTGAAAAAAGCAATTCGAAATCGGTTGTTGACAAAAATCAAACAGATTACTCTGAACCTGCGAAACAAAATAATAACAAGTTGTTAACTTGGCGTTGGCCAGCAAAAGGCGCGGTTGTTGGTGGTTTTAGTGCAGGTGAACAGAGTAATAAAGGGATTGATATATCAGGTAAGCGTGGTCAGCCGGTGGTCGCTGCAGCAGGTGGGCGAGTTGTCTATGCGGGGAATGCTCTTCGTGGATATGGAAATCTGATCATTATCAAACATAACGAAGATTACCTTTCAGCGTATGCTCACAATGATGCGTTGCGAGTTACAGAGCAGCAAGTGGTTAAAGCTGGGCAAAAGATAGCCGATATGGGTAGTAGCGAATCATCAGACGTCAGACTGCATTTTGAGATTCGTTACCGCGGGCAATCTGTAAATCCGTTGAGATATTTGCCGAAACGATAGCTCCACATTACATGTCTCATCAGACACTTTGTGGAGCTCAAGGAGGGGGCCATGAGTGTAACTGAACGTGCTGATAGCGATTTGGAACTGTTGGATTTACAAGATCCGGTTGATGACGTAGAAGACATTACTGATGTTGATGTCGACATGGCAGAAACTGAGCCAGTTGACGAATTATTGCTATCTCCCACCGTAACCAAAGTCATGGATGCGACTCAGCTTTATTTAGGTGAAATTGGTTTTTCACCGTTGCTGACCGCAGAAGAAGAAGTCTATTTTGCCCGTCGTGCCTTACGCGGTGATGAAGCTGCCCGTAACCGCATGATTGAGTCTAATTTACGCCTCGTTGTTAAAATTGCCCGTCGTTACAATAATCGTGGTCTTGCATTATTAGACTTGGTTGAAGAAGGCAATTTAGGTCTTATTCGTGCGGTTGAAAAATTTGATCCGGAACGTGGATTCCGCTTTTCAACCTATGCGACATGGTGGATCCGTCAAACAGTTGAACGTGCCATCATGAATCAAACGCGTACCATTCGCTTGCCGATCCATGTGGTTAAAGAGCTGAATGTCTATCTGCGTACCGCACGTGAGTTAGCCCAACGTCTGGATCATGAACCTACCGCGGAAGATATTGCATTTTTGCTGGATAAGCCGGTAGAAGAAGTTTCTCGTATGCTGAAACTGAACGAAAAAATTTGCTCTGTCGACACACCAATTGCCGGTGATGGTGATAAATCACTGATCGATATTCTGACCGATGATCGCATTAATTGTCCTGAAGATCAGACGCAGGATGATGATATGCAGCACAGCATCGTGGTGTGGCTGGAGCAGTTAAATCCCAAACAGCGTGAAGTGTTAGCGCGCCGTTTTGGTTTAATGGGTTATGAACCAGCTACCTTGGAAGAAGTTGGCGAAGAAATTGGTTTAACTCGGGAACGGGTTCGCCAGATCCAGGTAGAAGGCTTACGCCGCATGAAAGAGATGCTGACGCAGCAAGGTTTATCTGTCGAAACTCTGTTCCAGTTTGATTAAGTTGTTTTGTTGCAGAATAAAAATCGCCGGACTTTGATGCCGGCGATTTTGTTTTCAGCTAATCAATATAGCGTGTTATTGCATTAATGCAGCTTGGCCGACAACGCTTTGAGTTTATACAGCCAATCCAGTGCATCCCGTGGTGAGAGCTGATCTGGATCCAGCATATCTAACGCGTTATACAGTTCATTTTCTGCTATGGAAGGCAATGGTATTGCAGCTGATTGATAGTCACCGTTTCTAACTTCCGGCGCGCTATGATCACGGCTTTCCAACTCATGTAATTTAGCTCTGGCTTGATTGATCACCGAGCGAGGTACACCCGCCAGTGCAGCAACCTGTATGCCATAAGAGCGGTTCGCCGCGCCATCTTGCACCGTGTGCATGAATGCCACGGTGTCACCATGTTCAATTGCATCAAAATGAACGTTTGTAATATTGCTTTGTTGCTCGGGTAATTGAGTTAACTCGAAGTAGTGGGTGGCAAACAAGGTATAGGCATTAATTTTTTTTGCTAACTGCTCGGCACAAGCCCAGGCAAGAGAAAGACCATCATAGGTGCTGGTGCCGCGGCCAATTTCATCCATCAAAACCAAACTTTGATGTGTGGCATTGTGCAGAATATTCGCTGTTTCTGTCATTTCCACCATGAATGTTGAGCGACCAGATGCCAGATCATCGGATGCGCCAATTCGGGTAAAAATACGATCAATCGGGCCGATCTGTGCCGAGGCTGCTGGAACGTAGGAACCAATATAGGCCAATAACACAATCAGCGCAGTTTGACGCATGTAAGTCGATTTACCACCCATATTGGGGCCGGTAATGATCAGCATTCGCCGTTGATTGTGCAGTTGTAAATCGTTGGCAATAAACGGTACTTGTAGGCTTTGTTCTACCACGGGATGGCGGCCACCTTTGATGAAGACTTTCGCTTCATCAATCAGTTCTGGACGGTGATAATCTAAGGTCTGTGCCCGCTCAGCCAGATTATTCAATACGTCTAATTCTGCAATTCCAGCCGCACTGATTTGTAACTTTGCTAAATGCGGCAGCAGTTGATCCAGAATATCTTCATAGAGTTGTTTTTCTAACGCGAGAGCACGGCTTTGTGCAGTCAGTACCTTTTCTTCGTATTCTTTAAGTTCCGGGATCAGGTAGCGTTCATTATTTTTCAGCGTTTGGCGGCGGATATAATCGGTCGGCACCAGATGCGCATTGGCTTTGGTGACATCAATATAAAAACCATGCACTTTGTTATAGCTGACTTTGAGTGTGTTGATCCCGGTGCGTTGGCGTTCGCGTAATTCAAGTTGTTCGAGATAACGGGTCGCACCACTTTCCAGATCACGCAGTTCATCCAGTTCGGCGTTATAGCCGCTGGCAATAACGCCACCATCACGAATCACGACCGGCGGATTCTCAATTACGGCGCGTTCCAGCAGATCCTGCAATTCAGGAAATGTCTGGATGGTCTGCGCGAGTTCCTGCAGCGTTTGACTGTCTTGCAGGACGGTCTGTAATTCCGGTAATTGCTGGAAGGCATTGCGTAATCGACTTAAATCGCGAGGCCGTGCTGAGCGTAGTGCCAGACGAGCTAAGATACGTTCAACATCGCCGATCTGTTTTAATACCGGAGTCAGCGCCGGCATCATCTGCTGATCCAGCAATTCAGTGATCACGTTCTGACGTTGTTGCAGCTGCACTTTATTGCGTACCGGCTGATGTAACCAACGTTTTAGCAGGCGACTGCCCATCGGTGTTGCCGTGGCATCCAGCACCTCAGCCAGTGTGTTATCGAGCCCGCCGGACAGGTTACTAGTCAGTTCGAGATTACGGCGTGTTGCCGCATCCATCACCACCATCTGTTCGCTTTTTTCCAGACGAAGGCCTTGAATGTGGGGGAGTGCAGTACGCTGCGTATCGCGCACGTATTGCATTAAGGCGCCTGCTGCTTGCAGCGCAATTTTTTGCTCTTCTACACCAAAGCCGCGCAGATCTTGCGTACCAAATTGCTGACACAGCAGATGGTAGGCGGTGCTATATTCAAATTCCCATGCCGGACGGCGACGCATGCCTCGGCGCTGTCCTAGTTGACTAAGCTCTGGGAATGTTTCGGAATAGAGTAATTCCGCTGGGTTCAGACGTTGTAATTCCGCCGCCAGCGTCTCTTGCTTGGTGAACTGATTGACGATAAACCGGCCAGAGGCAACATCCATCGCGGCTAAACCATAATACGGGGCGACAAAATCGACCGCGACAATCAGGTTATCCTGCCGCTCATTCAGCAATGCCTCATCGGTCAGGGTGCCCGGTGTGATAATTCGGACTACTTTACGTTCAACCGGTCCTTTGCTGGTGGCCGGATCACCGATCTGTTCACAAATCGCTGCTGATTCACCCAACTGCACTAAGCGGCACAGATAACCTTCAATGGCATGGTAAGGCACACCAGCCATTGGGATCGGTTGTCCAGCAGACTGCCCGCGCTTGGTCAGCGAGATATCCAGTAACTCTGATGCCCTACGTGCATCGTCAAAGAATAACTCATAGAAATCGCCCATCCGATAAAACAGCAGCACATCAGGATGCTGAGCTTTAAGCCCCAAATATTGTTGCATCATCGGGGTGTGAGAGGTCAGTGATTGCGGTGCAGAAGAAGCTGGTAGCATAATGGATTCAGGTTCAGTTGAGAGAGTCAGCATGCAGAAGGATATTATTGAATTAGCTCAGCGGCTTGGACAAGTGCTACAAGCCAAAAATTGGCTGGCGGCAACGGCAGAATCCTGTACCGGTGGTGGAGTAGCATACGCGATCACGGCTATTTCTGGAAGTTCGGCCTGGTTTGACCGCAGCTTTGTTACTTATACCAATGAGGCGAAACAACAAATGTTGGGGGTCGCTGCCAGCACGCTGGAAAAATACGGCGCAGTCAGTGAAGCGGTAGTGCGCGAAATGACAGCTGGTACGCTGGCGCATTCTCAGGCCAATATTGCGGTGGCAATCAGCGGCATCGCTGGGCCGACAGGAGGTTCGGATGAAAAACCGGTTGGCACCGTCTGGATTGCCTGGCAGACCGGCGAAGGAAAGCAGCATGCGCAACATTATTTGTTCTCCGGTGATCGCGAACAAGTCAGATTGCAGGCAATTCGTGAAGCATTATCCGGTTTGTTATCATTCAGTAAATAAAATACTTGATACTGTATGGATAGACAGTATGATGCTGTCTATCAGCTAAGAAGTTCGCTCTGTGGAGAAGAATATGGATCCGAATAAACAAAAAGCACTGGCCGCTGCTCTGGGTCAAATTGAAAAGCAATTTGGCAAAGGCTCTATCATGCGACTGGGCGATAACCGCACATTAGATGTTGATACTGTCTCCACAGGTTCGCTGTCACTGGATATCGCCTTGGGTATCGGTGGTTTACCGATGGGTCGTATTGTTGAAATCTTTGGACCAGAATCCTCAGGTAAAACAACACTGACATTGGAAGTGATCGCGCAAGCACAGAAGGCCGGTAAAACCTGTGCCTTTATTGATGCCGAACATGCATTGGATCCAATTTATGCCGGCAAACTCGGTGTGAACGTTGATGATTTATTGGTATCTCAACCTGACACGGGCGAACAGGCTTTAGAAATCTGCGACATGCTGGTTCGTTCCGGTGCTGTCGATGTCATTATCGTCGACTCTGTTGCGGCATTAACGCCAAAAGCAGAAATTGAAGGCGAGATGGGCGATACCCATGTTGGTTTACAAGCGCGTCTGATGTCGCAGGCGTTGCGTAAACTGACTGGTAATCTGAAAAATGCCAACTGCTTGTGTATCTTCATTAACCAAATTCGTATGAAGATTGGTGTGATGTTTGGCAACCCAGAAACTACCACTGGTGGTAATGCTCTGAAATTCTATGCCTCTGTACGTCTGGATATTCGTCGTACCGGTGCTATTAAAGACGGTGATGAAATCATCGGTAATGAAACGCGCGTTAAAGTGGTGAAAAACAAAGTGGCGGCACCCTTTAAACAAGCTGACTTCCAGATCCTGTATGGCGAAGGTTTTTCAAAAGAGAGTGAGTTGGTTGATCTGGGCGTGAAGTGCAAACTGATTGATAAATCAGGTGCCTGGTATGCATATAAAGGTGAAAAGATTGGTCAGGGTAAAGCCAACGCCATGAAATACCTGAAAGAGAACCTTGCTGCTGCCGAAGAAATTGAAAAAACACTGCGTGATTTATTACTTAATCCTAATAAAGAGCCAGATACAGCGGTAATTCCTGTTATTGATGAATTTACGCCGTCAGAAGATGAGCTGGATAGTTTGTCTCTCAGTGATGATATCTAATGTGATAAGGCTGCTTCGGCAGCCTTTTGTTTTTTAGTGTGACCACATGAATTTATCTGCCAATAAAAAAAATGTAACGCCGTTGGCTAAGGCGATGAAGTTGCTGGCCAGACGTGATCATAGCGTCAGAGAGTTACAACAAAAATTAACGCCTTATTATCCCACGCACGAAATAGAACATGTCATTGAACGCTGTCTGCAAGAAAACTGGCTGAATGATGCCCGTTTTGCGGAAAGCTATATTCGAAGTCGTAGCTCTGGTGGTTATGGTCCGTTGCGTATTGCGCTGGAGTTGCAGCAAAAGGGTGTTGAAAAGGAAGCCATTCGGTTAGCACTCCGCGAAGCGGAGATTGATTGGCAAGCCTTGTTACTTCGATTATTAGAACGACGTCAGCCGTTGCCGGATGATGTTACTGCTCGCTATAAACTGCAAAACGCACTGCAACGTAAAGGTTTTTCCTTAGACTTGATTCAACGTTGCCTTCCTGTAACCGAAATCTGATTCTCTCGCTTCATTATTGTCGCCAGCGTTTTACTTTACTGGCGATAACTTTTACAGTATGCCCACCATAAGTCTGTCTGCTTAATTATCAGAATTGAATTAATCAGGCTGGATTTAATTGTCCACGATCATTTTTGTAGCAAGCAGGTTTTTTTCATGCAAATGACCACATCAGAGATCCGCACCGCGTTTCTCGAGTATTTTCGTTCTCAGGGACATCAGGTAGTCGATTCCAGCTCTCTGGTGCCACACAACGATCCAACGCTGTTATTCACCAATGCGGGGATGAACCAATTCAAAGATGTGTTCCTTGGCGGGGATGTTCGTTCTTACTCCCGTGCAACGACTGCCCAGCGTTGTGTTCGCGCTGGTGGTAAACACAACGATCTTGATAACGTCGGTTATACCGCTCGTCACCATACATTTTTTGAAATGTTGGGTAACTTCAGTTTTGGTGATTACTTCAAACAGGATGCGATCCGTTTTGCATGGGATTTCCTGACTAAAGTATTGCAATTACCGCAGGAAAAATTGCTGGTCACTGTCTATGCGACTGATGACGAAGCCTACGGTATTTGGGCTAACGAAATTGGTGTTCCAGCTGAGCGCATTGTACGTATCGGCGATAACAAGGGTGCGCCGTATGCTTCAGATAACTTCTGGCAGATGGGTGACACTGGTCCTTGTGGCCCATGTACAGAAATTTTCTATGATCATGGCGCAGATATCTGGGGCGGCCCACCGGGTTCACCAGAAGAAGATGGTGACCGCTTCATCGAGATCTGGAACGTCGTGTTTATGCAGTTCAACCGCCAGGCCGATGGTACGTTAGAGCCATTGCCGAAACCATCAGTGGATACCGGTATGGGGATCGAACGTGTTTCTGCGATCATGCAAGGCGTGCATTCCAACTACGAAATCGACATCTTCAAGGCACTGATCCAGAACGCAGCGAAGATTGTTGGTGTTACTGATTTGGAAAATAAATCGTTGCGCGTCATTGCTGACCATATTCGTTCTTGTTCGTTCCTGATCAGTGATGGTGTCATGCCATCGAATGAAGGTCGCGGTTATGTATTGCGCCGTATCATCCGTCGTGCAGTACGTCATGGCCGTCGTCTGGGCGCAAAAGATACTTTCTTCTATCAATTGGTCGCCACCTTGGTTGAATTGATGGGCGATGCTTGTCCTGATTTGCGCAGCCAACAACCTGTTGTTGAACGCGTATTGAAGCAAGAAGAAGAGCAATTTGTTCGCACGCTGGATCGTGGTTTGTCATTGCTGGAAGAAGAGTTAGCACGTCTGGGCGATGTGCGTGAAATTCCCGGTAACGTAGTCTTCAAGTTGTATGACACATACGGCTTCCCTGCTGACTTAACTGCTGATGTGGTTCGTGATCGTGGTTATACCATTGATGACGCTGCTTTCCAGTTGGAAATGGAAAAACAGCGTGAGCGCGCGAAAGAAGCGTCTAATTTCGCTGTGGATTACAACAAACAACTGAAAATTGAACAATCCAGTGAGTTCTGTGGTTACGAACAGACCGTTGGTAACTCTGCCATCACGGCGATTTATCTGGCCGATGAATCTGTAGCTACGTTAAAAACTGGCGAACAAGCGCTGATCGTTTTAGATCACACGCCATTCTATGCCGAATCAGGCGGTCAAGTGGGTGATGCAGGTTTGCTGCGTGCCGGTGATGCGCTATTTGCTGTCACGGATACACAGAAAATAGGGCAGGCGATTGTTCATAAAGGTTTTGTTGAACAGGGTAACTTTGCCGTCGGTTCAACTGTAGAAGCCGTAGTGGATGCGAAGCGCCGTAATGCGACAGCATTACATCACTCAGCTACTCACCTGTTACATGCTGCCTTGCGTAATACACTGGGCGAGCATGTCACACAGAAAGGCTCGCAAGTTGGCCCTGATCGTCTGCGTTTTGACTTCTCTCATTTTGAAGGCATTAATGCGGCAGTATTGCGTCAAATTGAACAGAGCGTGAACGCAGAAATTCGTAAAAATGCAGCCATCGTGACACAGGTGATGTCGCTGGATGATGCAAAAAATAGCGGTGCGATGGCGCTGTTTGGTGAGAAATACGGAGATGATGTTCGTGTTGTCAAAATGAACGACTTCTCTACTGAGCTGTGTGGTGGAACGCACGCTGGGCAAACCGGTGATCTTGGCTTCTTCAAAATCATCAGCGAAAGTGGTGTTGCAGCCGGTGTTCGTCGTATTGAAGCGGTGGCTGGTGAAGCGGCGTTAGCGCATATTCATCAATTAGGTGAACAGTTGGACGAAGCCGCGGCAATTGTAAAAGCCGATGCATTATCAGTGGTGAGCAAAATCCGCCAGATGCAAGAGCGCAGCCGTCTGTTGGAACGTGAAATCGAAACCCTGAAAGCCAAATTGGCGGCTCAAGCGGGTAACGATTTACTGTCTCAGATTGTGCAGATCAATGGCCAGCAAGTGCTGGTGGCACAACTGGATGGCGTGGATGCGAAATCGCTACGTACTACACTGGATGATTTGAAAAATCGTCTGCAATCAGCCGTTCTGTTGCTGGCCGCAGTCAATGACGACAAAGTGAGCTTGATTGCCGGTGTTACCGCGGATTTAACAGCCAAAGTTAAAGCCGGTGAACTGGTTAATTTGGTGGCGCAACAAGTGGGTGGTAAAGGCGGTGGCCGTCCTGATATGGCACAAGCGGGTGGTACTGATGTGGCGGCATTGCCTGCTGCGCTGAAATCAGCACAAGCCTGGCTGGAAGAGCGCCTGTAACTACAGACTGCAGCGGTATACCAACAAGCGGCGTTCTATGAATGCCGCTTGTTGTTTTTTATACGGAAAAATTTTAAACAGCTCAGGAATATTTCAGATGGCTGATTTCCTGAACTAGACTTGAAATATGGCGCTTTAAGCCGCACATTAAACAAACTACCGGGGATATCTCCTGGTTGAATCAAAAAAGGAGCTTATGAATGCTGATTCTGACTCGCCGTGTCGGCGAAACCTTGATGATCGGTGATGAAGTCACAGTAACCGTCCTGGGTGTTAAAGGTAATCAGGTTCGGATTGGTGTGAATGCACCGAAAGACGTTTCCGTTCATCGTGAAGAGATTTATATGCGCATTCAGGCTGAAAAAGACAATGACAACGAGCCGCAGTCTTATTGAGCCTGGATTAAATAATACTCAATAGGGGCGGCCATAAACCGCCTTTGTTGTAGTTGGTTGATGTAAAAAGAGTAAATTTGCTCACTCCCTGTACGGATGAGCACATAGCACGGAAAAATTGTTTGACTTATTTTTCGTGCACAGTAATATCTGCCCCCGCAACGGTGAGGTGGCCGAGTGGCTGAAGGCACTCCCCTGCTAAGGGAGCATGCGGTCAAAAGCTGCATCGAGGGTTCGAATCCCTCCCTCACCGCCATTGCGCCTGTGCATCCGTAGCTCAGCTGGATAGAGTACTCGGCTACGAACCGAGTGGTCAGAGGTTCGAATCCTCTCGGATGCACCATTTTATTTTTGTGTTGTTATAGTTTACTCATGCATCCGTAGCTCAGCTGGATAGAGTACTCGGCTACGAACCGAGTGGTCAGAGGTTCGAATCCTCTCGGATGCACCATTTTCTTTACCTGTTTTACCTTACTCTTGCATCCGTAGCTCAGCTGGATAGAGTACTCGGCTACGAACCGAGTGGTCAGAGGTTCGAATCCTCTCGGATGCACCATTTTCTTCCCCTGTTTTATCTTTACTCATGCATCCGTAGCTCAGCTGGATAGAGTACTCGGCTACGAACCGAGTGGTCAGAGGTTCGAATCCTCTCGGATGCACCATTTCCTGTTTTATCTGCTATATCCTTACTTCCTGTTTCCCTGTCGGCTAAAAAGTCCGATAATGTATTTGTTATTTTGCTTGGTATCGAGTTTATGCCCGCCACGTCATCCAGTAAAAAAGATCAGAATGTAGAACAACTCAAGTTGCCGCCACACTCTTTCGAAGCGGAGCAATCGGTGCTGGGCGGTCTGTTATTAGATAATCAGGCTTGGGACCGGGTCAGTGAACGGGTGGTTGAACAGGATTTCTACAGCCGGCCACATCGTCTGATTTTTCAGTCTATGGCCAGGCTGGTAGAAAAAAGCCGTCCGATTGATTTGATCACGCTGCAAGAAGAGCTGGAACAACATGAACAGCTTGATGCGGTCGGTGGTTTCGCTTACCTCGTTGAAATAGCACGTATAACACCGAGTGCGGCCAATATCAGTGCCTATGCTGATATCGTGCGTGAACGCGCGGTAGTGCGGGAAATGATTTCGGTTGCACATGAGATTGCTGAATCCGGTTATGACACGCAAGGGCGTGATGCTGCTGATTTGCTCGATCTGGCCGAAACCAAAGTATTCAAAATTGCCGAACAGCGCACCAGTAACTCGGAAGGGCCACAGCCGCTAAAAGTGTTACTGGAAAAAACCGTCGATAAGATTGAGGCGCTGTTTCATAAGCCGCACAACGGTATTACCGGCGTTTCCAGTGGTTATTCCGATCTGGATAAGATGACCACCGGCTTTCAACCCTCTGACCTTATTATCGTGGCGGCTCGTCCTTCCATGGGCAAAACGACGTTTGCGATGAACCTATGTGAACACGCGGCACTCACCAGCGATAAACCAGTACTGATCTTTTCACTGGAAATGCCTTCCGAACAGATCATTATGAGAATGCTGGCCTCACTGGGCCGCATTGAACAAGGTCGTGTGCGTACCGGTCAGTTGGATGACGATGATTGGGGGCGTCTCTCATCGACCATGGGCCTATTGTTGGAAAAAGGGCAGCTCTATATCGATGATGCATCAGCTTTAACCCCAACGGAGTTACGTTCGCGTGCACGCCGTGTTGCGCGTGAACATGGTGGGTTAAGTATGATCATGATCGATTACCTGCAATTGATGCGGGTGCCGTCGCTCAGTGAGAACCGTACATTGGAAATTGCCGAGATCTCCCGCTCATTAAAAGCCTTGGCGAAAGAGCTGCAAATCCCGGTTATTGCCTTATCTCAGCTCAACCGTAGCCTGGAGCAGCGAGCAGACAAACGCCCGGTAAACTCCGATCTGCGTGAATCTGGCTCTATTGAGCAGGATGCCGACTTGATCATGTTTATCTACCGCGACGAAGTTTATCACGATGACAGTGCGGAAAAGGGCATTGCCGAAATCATCATCGGGAAACAGCGTAATGGCCCGATCGGTAAAGTGCGTCTGACCTTTCAGGGGCAATATTCCCGTTTCGACAATTATGCCGGCCCCGCGTTTAACGACGATTATTAAGGATTATTCATGAAGGGTGCAACGGCGCAGATTGATTCTCAGGCATTACAACACAATCTTGCGGTAGTCCGATCTCAGATCCCGGCGAACACGAAAGTGGTTGCCGTAGTCAAAGCGAATGCTTACGGCCACGGTTTGGTGCAAGTGGCGAAAACATTATCTTCTGCCGATGCCTATGCTGTGGCTCGTTTGGAAGAAGCGCTGATCTTGCGTTCCAGCGGGATCGTGAAACCTATCATCATGCTGGAAGGTTTTTTCAGTGCTGATGACCTGCCTGTGTTGGCAGCGAATAATCTGCAAACCGCGGTGCACACCGAAGAACAACTGCAAGCACTGGAGCAAATGACGTTGCCAAATCCGGTGACCGTTTGGGTAAAACTGGATACCGGTATGCATCGGTTGGGTGTTCGCCCGGAAGAGGTGGATGCATTCTGTGCTCGGTTGGCGAAATGTAAAAATATAGTACAGCCGTTTAATTTTATTACTCATTTCAGCTGTGCCGATGAGTTGGATAATCTGGCCACCGCGAAACAGATTGAGCTGTTTAATCAACTGACCAAAGATTATCCGGGGCAGCGTTCATTAGCCAGTTCTGCCGGGATCATGGAGTGGCATGACGCGCATGCCGATTGGATCCGCCCAGGCATCATGTTGTATGGCGCTTCACCGTTTGAAGGTAAAACCGGTATTGACCATGGTTTACGTCCGGTGATGACAGTGAAAACTAATTTGATTGCGGTACGGGTGTTAAAGCAAGGTGAACCGGTGGGTTATGGTGCGAAGTGGGTGTCGCCACGAGATACCAAAATTGGCGTGGTGGCTATCGGCTATGGTGATGGCTATCCGCGTATGGCGCCAAGCGGTGTGCCGGTGTTGGTGAATGGTCGTATCGTGCCTTTAGTTGGCCGCGTATCGATGGATATGCTGACGGTGGATCTGGGGCCGGATGCTGTTGATCAAGTTGGTGATGATGTCACGTTGTGGGGTGAAGGGCTGGCGGTTGAAACTGTCGCTGAGGCGATAGGAACCATACCCTATGAACTGATAACCAAGCTGACACCACGAGTGATAATGGAATATAAATGAGAATAAAAATGCCGACTGTTTTGTCGGCGTTTTTATTTTGTTCAGGTGGCGGTTAAAACGAAGGCAAGCCTGAATTAGTATCTTCTGTCGTTTCTTCCGGTGGATCTTGATGCCACTTCACAGTGCCCGGAGTCCAGTAGAAATAAAACCAAGGTTGCTCGGTTTGCCACTGTGGAAAGATGATCTCCAAGCTGTTCTGTTCCTCTTTGTAGATAGAGGTTTCCAGATTTATTTTGGAACAAACCAGCATGGCGACAAATGCGACGAACGCCCAAAAGAACAGTTTTGAAAACATACAACATCCCCTGTTGTCGTCAAAAATTACTCAAAACAGATTTCAATAGTGGCATTGCCAAATTCAGATTCAAAAGGCATCAGAATTTTTGGTGCATTACCTTTATGGCTAATCGTGTGGTTTGCACCAGAGACAACAATCGGGGTAGCCATATCAAAGTCATACCCTTTTTCACCCAAAATCCGTTTTGCACCACCGGTAACCATGTTAGTAATTTCACCTACCATGTCGGTCACTTCTTCATTAATGCTAGTTGGTGCTTCACCGAGCATTCTACGCATAACTTCGAGCGCCAGTGATTTATCAAAGGTGATAGAAAAGGAGCCTTTAGTTTGTGCTCCGACCATGCCGATCAATCCGGAAACATCACCACGGGCTACGTCATCACTTTTTTTGCGTGGGGCACCCGGCTTCAGTTCAAGCTGAGCCATAGTGCTCATCACATTCATCAACGATAACAGAAACGGATTAACAAATTCTGCGCGCATCTTGTAGATATTCCTCTTGCTGACACGTCTCTGTAAAATATGTTGATATAACAGAAAAGATAACGTGTTCGATTATTATGTTTTTTGGTGCAATTGCAGTGATGAAGATAGCATCCCTATAGTTAAACTCTAACATACCAGCCGCTAAGCGGTAGTTAGTGATGTGATTATTTCTCACAGATGTTAAATTAAAACGGTATTTTTTCTGTTTTTTTGCTTGTAGCCGATTGTTGCAATGCCGTAATTCTCAAGTACCATGTTGTGCCTTTTCGCGTATTACAGGTTATTGCCGGCATGCTCAGTTCAGCACCATCCACCGATAGCGTTGCAGCTTATTCTCTTAATCGTTTTTCTATCGCGCCGATGTTGGATTGGACCGATCGGCATTGCCGCTATTTTCACCGATTATTGACTAAAAATACCTTACTTTATACCGAGATGGTGACAACGGGCGCGATCCTGTTTGGTAAAGGTGAATACCTGCAATACAGCCAGGAAGAACATCCGTTGTCGTTGCAACTGGGTGGTTCTGATCCTACCGATTTAGCACGTTGTGCCAACATTGCGGCAGCGCGCGGCTATGATGAAATTAATCTGAATGTGGGTTGCCCATCGGACCGCGTGCAAAATGGTCGTTTCGGCGCATGTCTGATGGCTTCTGCGCAACTGGTTGCAGATTGTGTTGCCGCAATGCGGGCGGAAGTTAACATTCCGGTTACTGTGAAAACGCGCATTGGGATCGATGATTTTGATTCCTATGAGTTTCTCTGTAATTTTATCGAAACGGTACAAAATTCGGGTTGTGATACCTTTGTCGTGCACGCGCGCAAGGCGTGGTTGAATGGTTTAAGCCCGAAAGAAAACCGTGAAATTCCACCGCTGGACTATGAGCGGGTATATCAGTTAAAGCGTGATTATCCGCATTTGACGATTGCTATTAATGGTGGTGTCACTGATTTACAGCAAGCTAAACAGCATCTGCAATATGTTGATGGTGTGATGGTAGGGCGTGAAGCCTATCAAAACCCCTATATGCTGGCGCAGGTGGATGCGGAATTATTTGCGGATCATCATCCGGTGCTTTCTCGTCATGAAGTGGTCATGCAGATGTTGCCGTATATCGAAGCACATCTGAGCAGTGGTGCAGGCACGTTGTCGCACATCACCCGACATATGCTGGGCTTGTTTCAAGGTGTGCCCGGTGCTCGAGCCTGGCGTCGTCATCTCAGCGAAAATGCACCGCGTAAGGGTGCCGATACGTCGGTGGTGCGGGCTGCCTTAAAACATGTGCAGGAATGTGATCTTTCTGACTAAATAATAGCCACAATCATCTATAGTCATGAGACCTGTCTATCCGGAGGTCTCATGGTGTCTTATTCATTGGCGGAAGAATTTCCCGATCTGAGTGATCGTTTTATACGATTGAGTCATGCAGATCCTGAATTTGCAGCGCAACTGGCGTCATTCTATGCGGTTGATGCTCAGATCATGACACTCAGTGGCGGTGATGCTCCTGGCGTATTGACCGACTTAACTACACAACGATTGCGTCTGAAAGAGTCACTATACCGACAGTTATTGAACAAATGATCACATTATCAATATGTGATCTTTATCCCTCTTTATGCATGTCTCACTGGAATCCAGAAGAAAAACGATCTGACACTGCAATTTAGAATTGATTGTTAGATTTATTCATCTGAGGCGAACATGAACTTGCGTGGTGTGGTTTTTGATTTTAATGGCGTATTGCTGTGGGATACGCATTTGCATGAACAAGCATGGCAGCTGTTTTCTGAACGGCTGCGTGGCAAAGCATTCACACATGAAGAGATGGATCTGCATGTTCATGGCCGGAATAATCGCCATACCTTAACCTATCTATCGGGACATGAATTAACGCCAATTGAACTCAACTCGTTGATAGAACAGAAAGAACACACCTATCATGAGCTGGCAATTGCCGCCGGTGCTGAATATTGTTTTTCACCGGGTGCCGTTGCGCTGTTAGAGCAACTGAAACAGCGTCAGATCCCGTTTACCATCGCTACCGCCTCACCAAAATTAAACGTCGATTTTTATTATCAGCAGCTGGATTTAGCGCGGTGGTTTGATCCGGCTAAATTGGTTTTTGATGATGGTTCACGCCCAGGAAAACCAAACCCTGCGTTATTTTTGGCCGCGGCAGCGCAAATTAACGTGCCATTTACGGAATGCTTACTAATTGAAGATTCATTATCTGGCTTGGAAGCGGCAAGGCGTGGTGGTGCAGGTTACATTGTGGCGCTCGGCCTGAAAGAGAAACATGCCTCATTAAGCTCGGTGGCAGGTGTGCATCAGGTTATTGCACAGTTGGATGAGCTGAATGTTACGGCATTATTTAGTTGAGATGTTTTGGCAGAGACAGTTTGCTTGAGTGAAATCAGCAGGCCAGATGGCTGACCTGCTGTTTAATCTGATTAGAGATAACGTGCACGCTTGCGGTTTTGCTGCCAGAGCGCGATGACAAGCCCCACAATACAAAAACCAATCAGCGGCAGAGAGCCCCAACGGGTATAAGGGGTGACGCCAGTGGTAGGGGCCACATCGGCACGTAGCACTTTTTGTTCAAACTGTGGCAGCATGCCAATCGTTTTACCCTGATGATCAAACACCACGGTGACACCGCTATTGGTGGCACGAACAACTGGTTTGCCAAATTCAATCGCACGCATGCGAGCAATTTCCATGTGTTGCCACGGGCCGCCAGAGGTGCCAAACCAGCTGTCATTCGACACGTTTACAATAAATTGCGTGTCTTCATGAATATTCTGGCGTAACTCATCGGAATACTCCATTTCATAACAGATGGACGTCGCAAACTTATAGCCGCCGGCTAACAGGTTGTCCTGTACCGCATCCCCGCGGGAAAATGACGACATCGGTAGGTCAAAAAATGGTGCAATAGGGCGTAATAAATCCCCAAATGGCACGAATTCACCAATCGGTAGCAGATGGTGTTTATACCAGCGGTTACCCTGACCATATTGATAACTTAGCTTACCTTCTTTATCCATCAGGCCCGTTGCTACCACGCCGTTATAATAACGATCCAGCGACTGATCATAATATTGGATGCCAGTAATGAAGCCGGCGTTCTGACTGCGCATGGTGTCATCCATGTTGGTCATGAATTCACGCATATCATTTTCCAATGCCGGAACGGCTGATTCTGGCCAAATGATAATATCGGCACCTTTACTTTCACGAGTCAGATCAATATAGCGAACCAACGTCGGTTTGATGAAATTAGGATCCCACTTTGATGACTGTGGAATGTTGCCTTGCGCCAGCGCGAAGTTCACTGGTTTGCCGGGTTGCGTCCACACTTTTTGTTGCAGGCCGTAACCGGTGACAAACAGTAATGGCGGCAGGAGTAACCATAAAATCCGGCGTTGTTGCCAAGACAACAAGCATGCTGCTGCACACCAAACTACGGCCAGCGTAATACTCTGTACTCCAAATAAAGGTGCAAAACCAGATAACCAGGTATGCACCTGACTGTAACCCAGCCACATCCACGGGAAGCCAGTCATCACGTGACCCATTGCCCAGTCACTGAGCAACCACAACGCGGGGAAGGCCAATAACAGACGGGTAGCCCCCGCTTTGGGAAAGAAGCGGTTAAGGAGTGCTGCGGCAATGGCGGGATACAATGACAGATAAGCACAGAGCATGGCGACCAGCACAAACGCCACCGGTAACGAGATGCCACCGAATTGTGTCATGCTGACGTGGATCCACCAAAGGCTAGGCAGATTCATCGCCATGGCAAACAGCCAGGTCAGACGGAATGCGCGGCCAGTTGTTTGCTGATGTAGCGAAGCTAATAAGCCCAGCATGGCGACAAATGCCAATGGCCACCAATTTAGTGGCGCGAAGGCTGTGCCACAGAGTAAACCAGACAGCAACGCGCCCCAGAGAGCGCGTTGTGACGAAGGGCGATGAAACCCGTCAGAATTATTCCACTTCATTATTATGTCGCTGTTCAGGAAGAGTCACTTGTAATTGGATCAGACGGCGACGATCAACTTGCAGGATCTTGAAGACAAACCCTGACAACTCAATGCTATCACCTCGTTTTGGCAGGTGGCCAAAGCCATGCATCACGATACCGCCAATGGTATCGACGTCATCATCACTGAAATGGCTACCGAAGTGTTCGTTGAATTCTTCGATTGGCGTCAGCGCATTCAAGGTGAAACGGCGTTCATCCAGCGCACGGATCGAAGGTTGATCTGTCGATAGTTCGTCGTATTCATCTTCGATTTCGCCAACAATCAGTTCCAGAATATCTTCTATCGTCACCAGGCCGGAAACACTGCCGAATTCATCGACGACGATCGCCATATGATAGCGTTGTTGCTGAAACTCTTTTAACAGTCGATCGACGCGTTTGCTTTCTGGCACAACAACGGCAGGGCGCAGGGTTTTTTCGAAATCAAATGGTTCCGCGGTTAAGCCAAAACCATACGGCAGCAGATCTTTCGCCAGTAGGATGCCATCTACATGATCTTTATCGTCGCTGATCACCGGAAAACGGGAATGCGCGGAACGGATGATGATCGGCAAAAAGGCGGATACTGGTTGATCGCGACGGATAGTGATCATCTGCGTACGGGGGATCATGATATCGCGTACGCGCAGTTCAGATACCTCCAGCACGCCTTCGATCATCTCTTTGGTATCTTCATCGATGACGTCGCGTTCTTCCGCATCCTGTATTACTTCAACCAGATCATTACGATCTTTCGGCTCACCCTGAAACAGATGGCTTAAGCGTTCCAGCCATTTTTTTCGCGGTGAACCGTGACTACTGTGAGGGTGCTCATCACTCATGATGTCATTAATCCTTAAATTTCATCATCTTTATACGGGTCAGGAAAATTCAGCGCTTGCATGAACTCTTTTTCCAGCGCTTCCATCTCTTCGGCTTCAGCATCTTCTATATGGTCATAACCGAGTAAATGCAAGCTGCCATGAATAACCATGTGGGCCCAGTGCGATTCCAGCATTTTTTGTTGCTCGCTCGCTTCCTGTTCTACCACTTGCCGGCAAATGATTAAATCACCTAGCAAGGGAAAATTTTCTACGCCGGGTGGGCATTCGAAGGGAAACGACAACACATTCGTTGGTTTGTCTTTGCCGCGGTAGGTGAGGTTCAGATTATTGCTTTCGGCTTCATCAACTATGCGGATCGTCACTTCCGCTTCTTGCTGAAACGGTAAGATGGCGGTATCCAGCCATTGCTGAAATTGCGCCTCTGATGGCAAGCCGCTGCTGTCAGCACAAGCTAACTGCAGATCAAGCGTGATACTCATGACGATGATTCCTCGTGCGGCGCTGCTTTGCTTTCCGCGATTATTTTTTGTTGCTCAAATTTTTCGTAAGCTTGCACGATGCGTGCGACAACAGGATGACGAACTACATCTGTTGCCTGGAAAAAGTTAAATGAAAGTCCGTCAACGCCATTCAATACTTCAATCGAGTGTCGCAGGCCCGATTTAACGTTGCGCGGCAAATCGATCTGGGTAATGTCACCTGTGATCACGGCGCGGGAGTTAAAGCCGATACGGGTCAGGAACATCTTCATCTGTTCCACGGTGGTGTTTTGCCCTTCATCCAGAATGATAAAAGCATCATTCAGGGTGCGACCACGCATGTAAGCCAAAGGCGCAATCTCAATGATGTTGCGCTCGATGAGTTTTTCAACTCGTTCGAAGCCCAGCATTTCAAACAATGCATCGTAAAGCGGGCGCAAATAAGGGTCGACCTTTTGACTTAAATCGCCGGGCAGGAAACCTAGTTTTTCACCGGCTTCGACCGCTGGGCGGGTGAGCAGAATACGGCGCACTTCCTGACGTTCCAGCGCATCGACAGCGGCGGCAACAGCTAAATAAGTTTTACCGGTACCCGCAGGGCCAATACCAAAGGTAATGTCATGCGCGACAATATTATTAACGTATTGCGCCTGATTCGGCGAGCGTGGTTTTACCATGCCGCGTTTGGTTTTGATATTCACTTCTTTGCCATACGGGATGGCATTCGGTGTTTCATTGTCGTCACTTTGTTCCAGCATATGACACTGCTGGATCGCCAGATGCACTTGATCAGGTGTTAGATCGACCACTTTCTGCCCGCGCACCGGCTGCGTTTCCACATACAGCTGTTTCAGCAGATCAGCGACCACTTGCGCGATAGCGCCTTTACCAACAATCTGGAAATGGTTGTTGCGATAGATGATTTCCACACCCATGCGACGTTCAATCTGCTTGATGTTGTCATCAAACGGGCCGCATAAACTGGCCAGACGTTGGCTATCAGCGGGGTCTAAATGAAGGTCGAGAGTGGCAATGTGTCGGCTCAAGGTATTCCTCGTTATAAAACAGGCCGTCATACGACGGCCAGAGAATCAGTGATTATGGGCGGAACTGGGCAACACCCAATTCATCGGCAACACCATCTGGGCGGCGACTTAATATTTCCGCCGGCTTGATTTGATGGCGCAGATCCATCTCAGCTTCAGTGCGAACTATTTCACCACGCAGTGAATGCGGGCGCGCTTCGGTAATGCGAACATCAACAAACTGACCGATCAGACGAGCATCACCTTCGAAATTCACCACGCGGTTATTTTCGGTGCGACCGCGCAACTCCATGATGTTCTGGCTGGATGGGCCTTCAACCAGAATTCGCTGAATGGAGTCGTGCATCTGGCGGCTGTATAGCATTGCTTGATTGTTGATGGTTTGCTGCAAGTGATACAGACGCTCTTTTTTTACTTCCAGCGGTGTATCGTCTGGCATATCGGCAGCCGGTGTACCCGGGCGTGCGCTGAAGATGAAGCTGTAGCTGGTATCGAACTGCACTTCTTCAATCAGTTTCATGGTTTTGGCGAAATCGTCATCGGTTTCACCGGGGAAACCCACGATGAAGTCAGAACTGATCAGAATGTCAGGGCGCACCGCTTTCAGCTTGCGGATCTTCGATTTGTATTCCAACGCCGTATGCGGGCGTTTCATCATCGACAGGATTTTGTCTGAACCACTTTGTACCGGCAGATGCAGGAAACTCACCAGCTCAGGCGTGTCTTGATAGACTTCAATAATGTCGTCGGTAAATTCAATTGGGTGGCTGGTGGTGTAACGAATACGGTCGATGCCATCAATCGCCGCCACCATCCGCAGTAACTGAGCAAAGCTACAGATGCTGCCATCGTGGTTCGCACCGCGATAAGCATTCACGTTTTGCCCCAGCAGATTCACTTCACGCACGCCTTGCTCTGCCAGTTGTGCAATTTCATACAGCACATCATCTAACGGGCGGCTGACTTCCTCACCACGGGTATAAGGCACCACGCAGTAAGTACAATATTTGGAACAACCTTCCATGATGGAAACATAGGCAGTCGGGCCTTCGGCTCGCGGCTCTGGCAGGTTGTCGAATTTCTCGATTTCCGGGAACGACACGTCGACCTGTGCACCATGACCGGCTTTCACTTGCTTGATCATGTTCGGCAGACGGTGCAGGGTTTGCGGGCCAAACACTACATCGACATTCGGTGCCCGCGAGCGGATCGCTTTACCTTCCTGCGATGCTACGCAACCGCCGACAGCGATCACCAGCTCTGGATTTTTCTTTTTCAGTTCTTTCCAGCGTCCTAACTGGTGGAACAGTTTTTCTTGCGCTTTTTCGCGAATAGAACAGGTATTCAATACCAGCAGGTCAGCTTCTTCCGGAAGCTCGGTGGTTTCATAACCCAGTGAACTGGTCAACAAATCTACCATTTTGGCCGAGTCGTACTCGTTCATCTGGCAGCCCCAGGTTTTGATATGCAGTTTCTTGCTCATGGATTGTTAGCTGACTCACTATTAACAAAGACGCAGTATTCTACTTGGTTAGTCAGGTACTGACTATATTTGCAGCTTTAACCTGACCAGAATTCACATCTTTCCTGTCGATTAAGCGTGGGAATCCCTGCTTCGGCTAGTTATCAGCGCGCCGACTTTCCTCTATAATACTCGGTCTTTTGTGGATCAATCGTAGGTTTAGCATTATGCCAATGTATCAGTACGAGTGTACTCATTGTGGTCATCAGCTTGCGAAATTGCAGAAAATGTCTGATGCACCGCTGGTGGATTGTCCGGCTTGCTCTCAGGCCGCACTGAAAAAATTACTGTCCGCACCCGGATTTCGTCTGAAAGGCGGTGGCTGGTATGAAACAGATTTCAAAACCGGCACGAAAAAGAATCTGGCAAGTTGCGACTCAGCACAAGGCGGATGCGCGAGCTGTCCGGCTGCTGGCGAATAATTAAATGAATCTCCGGAATGCCGGAGATATAAATTCAGTAAAGGAATAAATCATGCGTAGCATTTACTGTGGTCAGGTGACAAGTAGCCATGTCGATCAGACTGTAACCCTGTGTGGTTGGGTTCATCGCCGTCGCGATTTGGGCGGGCTGATTTTTATCGACATGCGTGACCGCGAAGGCATCATTCAGGTGTTTTTTGACCCGGATCAGCCGGAAGCATTCGCGCTGGCATCAGAGCTGCGCAATGAATTCTGTATTCGAGTCACCGGTACAGTACGCGCACGCCCGGAAAGCCAGATCAACAAAGATATGGCGACGGGTGAAGTCGAAGTGTTCGCGCATGGTTTAGAGATCATCAACCGTTCCGAAGCCTTACCGCTGGATTTCAACCAGACCAACACCGAAGAACAGCGTCTGAAATACCGTTATCTCGATCTGCGTCGCCCGGAAATGGCCGCCTCACTGAAAACCCGTGCGCGCATCACCAGCTTCGTGCGCCGTTATATGGATGAGCACGGTTTCCTTGATATTGAAACACCAATGCTGACCAAAGCTACACCAGAAGGTGCACGTGACTACCTGGTGCCAAGTCGTGTACATAAAGGCAAATTCTACGCGCTGCCACAATCACCACAGCTGTTCAAACAGCTGCTGATGATGTCGGGTTTTGACCGTTATTATCAGATCGTGAAATGCTTCCGTGATGAAGATCTGCGTGCCGACCGTCAGCCAGAATTCACCCAGATCGACGTGGAAACCTCATTCCTGAATGCTGAGCAAGTGCGTGAGCTGATGGAAAACATGATCCGTGGTCTGTGGCAGAACGTGATTGGTGTTGATTTGGGTCAGTTCCCAATCATGACCTTTGACGAAGCGATGCGCCGCTACGGTTCCGATAAACCCGATCTGCGTAACCCGATGGAAATGGTCGATATCGCTGACCTGCTGAAAGAGGTAGCGTTCGCGGTGTTTGCAGGCCCAGCCAATGATCCGAAAGGTCGTGTGGCTGCACTGCGCGTACCGGGCGGTGCGCAGCTGTCGCGTAAACAGATCGACGAATACACCCAATTCGTGGCGATTTATGGCGCGAAAGGTCTGGCATGGATGAAGGTCAATCAGGCGGCAAGTGGTCTGGAAGGCGTGCAGTCCCCAGTGGCTAAGTTCCTGAACGACGAGATCGTGCGTGAAATCCTGAACCGTACTGGCGCACAAGACGGCGATATCATCTTCTTCGGCGCTGATAGCAAAAAAGTGGTGTGCGATGCCATTGGTGCGCTGCGTCTGAAACTGGGCCGCGATCTGGATCTGGTGGAAAACTGCTGGAAACCATTGTGGGTCGTTGATTTCCCAATGTTTGAAGAAGACGGTGAAGGCGGCGTAACCGCGATGCATCACCCATTTACCGCACCGAAAGATTTCACGCCAGCCCAGCTGGAAGCTGACCCATTAGCCGCTTACGCTAACGCTTATGACATGGTCATTAACGGCTACGAAGTGGGTGGTGGTTCAGTGCGTATTCACCGTAATGACATGCAACAGACGGTATTCCGTGCGATCGGCATCAGTGAAGCAGAACAAAAAGAGAAATTCGGCTTCCTGCTCGATGCACTGAAATTCGGTACGCCACCGCACGCTGGTCTGGCTTTTGGTCTCGATCGTTTGACCATGCTGTTGATTGGCAGTGACAATATTCGTGACGTGATTGCGTTCCCGAAAACCACCGCTGCTGCCTGTTTGATGACGGATGCACCAAGTTTTGCTAATCAGCAACAACTGGGTGAGCTGGCCATTCAAACCACGGTGAAAGCCGCCGAATAAGTTTTTGTTTTTCGGGTAACGCGGCTTTTGTGACGGGAATGCTACTGTCACCACGTTACCCGCTGATTTTAGCTGATAAATTCAGCGTTAATTTTTATCGGGAGAGAGTTATGGCAGGTCACAGTAAGTGGGCCAACATTAAACACCGCAAAGCAGCGCAAGATGCGAAACGCGGTAAAATGTTTACTAAAATGATCCGTGAAATTACCACGGCAGCGCGTCTGGGTGGCCCTGATGGCGGTTCTAACCCACGTCTGCGTGCGGCTGTTGCTGCAGCACTGTCTATCAACATGACTCGCGACACTGTGGATCGTGCGATCAAACGTGGTGCGGGTGGTGACGATGGCGTTGAATTAGAAACTCTGGTGTATGAAGGTTACGGCCCGGCTGGCACTGCAGTGATGGTTGAATGTATGACCGACAACCGTAACCGTACGGTTGCTGGTGTGCGTCATGCGTTCAGTAAAAGCGGCGGTGCATTGGGTACTGATGGCTCAGTGGCTTATCTGTTTACCAAAAAAGGTATTATCTCTTTTGCCAACGCTGATGAAGATGCATTGATGGAAGCAGCGTTGGAAGCGGGCGCTGATGACGTTGAAACCAACGATGATGGTTCTATCGACGTTTATACCTCGCCATTTGAATTCGGTACTGTATTGGATGCATTAGAAGCGGCTGGTTTCAAACCAGACAATGCCAATGTCAGTATGATCCCTAGCACCGAAGTAGATCTGACTGCTGATGATGCACCGAAATTACTGCGTCTGATCGATATGCTGGAAGATCTGGATGACGTACAAGAGGTTTATCACAACGGTACTATTTCTGATGAAGTAGCAGCCACACTGGAATAATGCTTCCAGTCTGCGTTACCGCTGTCATATGACAGGAACAGGGAGCTTCGGCTCCCTTTTTTGTTAGCGCAATTTTTTCCTGCCGTGTTAGGCTGCGGCTGTTTCCTTCTTCATTATCTTTATAAGTGTTGGTATGACAATCATTCTGGGTATCGATCCGGGGTCGCGAATTACCGGCTATGGTGTGATCCGACAACAGGCGGGCAAGGTGGAATACCTTGGCTCTGGTTGTATCCGTACCAGTGGCGAGCAATTGTCCGATAAATTGAAACAAATTTACGACGGCATCAGCGAAATCATTTTGCAATTCAAACCCGATCTCTTTGCCATCGAGCAGGTCTTTATGGCGAAAAACCCTGATTCAGCTTTAAAACTGGGGCAGGCGAGGGGCAGTGCGATTGTCGCGGCGGTGAACGCGGGTTTACCGGTTGCCGAATATTCTGCCCGTCAGGTTAAACAATCGGTTGTTGGCACCGGTGCCGCCGATAAAGAGCAGGTGCAGCACATGGTCAAGCAGCTATTGAAATTGCCGGCCTGCCCACAAGCCGATGCGGCCGATGCACTGGCAGTTGCCTTATGCCATACGCACACCCAACACACATTACTGCGGATGGCGGGTAAAGTGCAGGGCACCGTGCGCGGGCGCCTGCGATAATCCACCGAATAACTGGATGTTCATCCAGTTATTTATTATGCTAGCGCGATAATTAAATCGAAGGAGCAAGCGCGTGATTGGCAGACTGCATGGCATCATTATCGAGAAATCCCCACCGGAAATTCTGCTGGATGTTGGCGGCGTGGGTTATGAACTCCAATTGCCGATGACTTGCTTCTACGAGCTACCTGCTGTCGGGCAGGAAGCCACCATCATTACCCACTTTGTGGTGCGAGAAGACGCGCAGCTGCTGTATGGTTTTAATACCCGCCAAGAGCGCATGCTGTTTCGCGAATTACTGAAAGCCAATGGTGTCGGTCCTAAGCTGGCGCTGGCGATCATGTCTGGCATGTCGGCTAATCAGTTTGTCGCTTGTGTTGAGCGCGAAGATGTTTCGTCCCTAGTAAAATTACCTGGTGTCGGCAAAAAAACCGCAGAACGTTTGATCGTTGAGATGAAAGATCGTCTCAAAGGTTGGAATGGGCATGATCTGTTCACCCCTTATACCGATGCCGCACCGACAGATAATGCTACCGCTGCGGCACCAGCTGATACCGTCGAATCGGAAGCTGTCGCTGCCTTGTTGTCTTTGGGCTATAAACCACAACAGGCCAGCTTGGTGGTGAGTAAAGTAATGAAACCCGAGATGACAGTCGAAAATGTCATTCGTGAAGCACTACGAGCTATGTTGTAACGGAAGCCATTAGATCATGATTGAAGCCGACCGCCTGATTGCACCAGCTGCAATTACTGAAGATGATCAACTGGATCGTGCGATCCGGCCTAAACTGCTGGCTGATTATCAGGGGCAGGATCAGGTGCGCTCGCAGATGGAGATCTTCATCGAAGCGGCTCGTCGTCGTAGTGAGGCGCTCGATCATGTGTTGATCTTCGGCCCACCGGGGTTAGGCAAAACCACCTTAGCCAACATCATTGCCAATGAAATGGGCGTGAATATCAAAACCACCTCTGGCCCAGTGTTAGAACGTGCCGGCGATCTGGCGGCCTTACTGACCAATCTGGAACCGCATGATGTTCTGTTTATTGATGAAATTCACCGGCTAAGCCCAGTGGTGGAAGAAGTGCTCTATCCGGCGATGGAAGATTATCAGCTGGATATCATGATCGGTGAGGGGCCTGCTGCGCGCTCGATCAAGCTGGAACTGCCTCCGTTCACACTGATTGGTGCCACCACTCGAGCTGGTTCGCTGACATCACCGTTACGTGATCGTTTTGGTATTGTGCAACGCCTTGAGTTTTATAAGGTGGAAGATCTAGCGCATATTGTGGGCCGCAGTGCCGATGTGCTGGGTTTGTCATTAGACCAACAAGGTGCGTTTGAAATTGCCAAACGTGCACGCGGCACACCGCGTATTGCCAACCGTCTGCTGCGCCGAGTGCGCGATTTTGCCGAGATCCGTGCCAATGGCCATATCTCCGATAATATTGCCGCACAAGCGCTGGATATGCTGGATGTCGATAACGCCGGTTTTGACTACATGGATCGTAAACTGTTACTGGCGATCATCGATAAGTTCTTAGGTGGTCCGGTGGGGGTTGAAAACCTGGCCGCGGCGATCGGTGAAGAAAAAGAAACCATTGAAGATGTACTCGAGCCTTATCTCATTCAGCAGGGCTTTTTGCAACGTACCCCTCGTGGCCGTATTGCCACACCAAGAGCCTACCTCCACTTTGGTCTGACCACGCCAGAACGTCAGGCTTAAGCCTGACGCTCGCTTTGTTATTCATTTAGCGTCATGTTAATTCTGTTGAATATGAGCAATATTTTTATTTGTTAAAATGTTGTTAATAATTAATTGTCGAGAAATATTAAAAATACGCGAATACCGTCGCATATTTATAGAAAATAATTCCTTTATTTGTTGAGATAAATCAATGAAAAGAACTTAAGGTTATCTTAAGTAAAAGAGGTGATTTACAATAACGAAGATGAATATTGTTTAACAGTTTGTTAAATATAAGAATTATTGTCATCCTTAAATCTTCGCTATAACGCCAAGTTTTAACTACATTTATGGCAAAAATGATCCAAATTTGTGTCAAATAGTATAACATTTACTGGAAATACAACATTAGCGTAGCGACTCCACAATCCAGCTGTCGGAGTTTGCCAACAATGTCACTATTGATGAGGAATAATCATGATCAATGAACTTGTGGTTGATCTGTCGCGGATGCAATTTGCCGCTACAGCGCTCTATCACTTCCTGTTTGTTCCATTAACGATCGGGATGACGTTTATCCTGGCAATAATGGAATCAGTGTATGTGATGACCAACAACCCGATCTATAAGGACATGACCAAGTTCTGGGGTAAATTATTTGGTATTAACTTCGCTCTGGGTGTGACCACTGGTCTGACCATGGAGTTTCAGTTTGGTACTAACTGGTCGTATTATTCCCACTATGTGGGTGATGTGTTCGGTGCTCCATTAGCTATTGAAGGCTTAATGGCGTTCTTCCTGGAGTCAACCTTCGTTGGTATGTTCTTCTTTGGCTGGGATCGTCTGAGTAAAGTGCAGCATCTGACTTCTACTTGGTTAATGGCGCTGGGTACTAATCTGTCAGCTCTGTGGATCCTGGTAGCTAACGGTTGGATGCAATTCCCGGTTGGTTCAGAATTTAACTTTGAAACTATGCGTATGGAAATGGTCAGCTTTGCGGATCTGGTTTTCAGCCCGGTGGCTCAGGTTAAATTCGTTCACACTGTCGCTGCTGGCTATACCTGCGGTGCCATGTTCGTATTGAGTATATCTTCATATTATCTGCTGAGAAAACGCGACATTCCGTTTGCTCGCCGTTCTTTTGCTATTGCGGCTGCGTTTGGTATGGCTTCTATCCTGTCGGTTATCGTACTGGGTGATGAATCAGGATACGAGCTGGGTGACGTGCAGAAAGCGAAACTGGCTGCTATCGAATCACAGTGGGAAACTCATCCTGCACCAGCTCCGTTTACTGCATTTGGTATTCCAAATCAAAAAGAGCAGAAAACCGATTTTGCGATCGAGATACCGTATGTCGCGGGCATCATCGCTACGCGTTCTATCACGGAAGAAATTACCGGTCTGAAAGATCAAATCGTGCATAACGAAACCCGGATCCGTAACGGTATCCAGGCTTATGCGTTGATGAAGAAGCTGCAGGCTGGCGAAAAGACACCGGAAAATCTGGCTAAATTTAAAGAAATCAAAGTTGATCTGGGATATGGCCTGTTGTTGAGCCCATATACTGCGAATATCGTGGATGCCACTGAAGAGCAGATCAAAATGGCGGCAGAAGATTCTATTCCGCCAGTAGCACCTATTTTCTACTCATTCCGTGCCATGGTGGGTGCCGGTGTATTGATGCTGTTGTTGATCGGTATTGCATTCATTGATAGCTGCCGTCATCGCATCGGTGAACGTACCTGGTTGCTGAAAGCATTGCTGTGGGGTCTTCCACTGCCATGGATCGCGATTGAAGCAGGTTGGATCGTTGCTGAAATCGGCCGTCAGCCATGGACTATAGGTGAAGTATTACCAACCTATCTGTCGGCATCGACTCTATCAACCAGTGATCTGCTATTTTCCATGATTGGTATCTGCGCGTTCTATACCGTATTACTGGTCATTGAAATGTACCTGATGGTTAAGTTTGCCCGCAAAGGTCCGAGCAGCTTAAAAACGGGTAAATATTTCTATGAAACAGAGCAGGCATAAGAGGAAGCCATCATGTTTGATTACGAAGTATTGCGTCTGATTTGGTGGGTTTTGATTGGCGTGCTGCTGATCGGATTCGCCGTAACTGACGGTTTTGATATGGGGGTAGGCGCACTGTTGCCTATCCTAGGTAAAACTGACACTGAACGTCGTGTCATGATTAACACCATTGCTCCGCATTGGGATGGTAATCAGGTGTGGTTGATTACCGCCGGTGGTGCTTTATTTGCCGCTTGGCCGATGGTGTACGCAACTGCGTTTTCCGGTTTCTACATTGCGATGGTTCTGACGCTGATGGCGCTGTTTTTCCGTCCGGTTGGCTTTGATTATCGTTCTAAACTGGAAAACCCACGCTGGCGCAGCAGCTGGGACTGGTGCTTGTTCATTGGTGGTTTCGTACCTCCGACCGTCATCGGTGTGGCGTTTGGCAACTTGCTGCAAGGTGTACCATTCAGCGTTGATACCATGATGCGTACCACGTATGAAGGTAATTTCTTCCAGTTACTGAATCCATTCGGTTTGCTGGCCGGTTTGGTGAGTCTGTTTATGTTTGTCACTCAGGGCGCTACCTGGTTGATGATGAAAACAGAAGGGCAACTGCAAGATCGCGCTCGTAAAACCGTTATGCTAACGGCGTTACTGACATTTGTATTGTTTGCAGTGGCAGGGTACTGGGTTGCAAATGGCATTGATGGTTACACCATCGTCAAATTTGCTGGCACAGAAGCAGCGTCTAACCCACTGAATAAAGATGTTGCCGTTTCGGCAGGTGCTTGGATGCAAAACTATGCTCAGTATCCATGGATGATGGCAGCTCCATTGGTGGGTTTAGCCATGGCAGTCTTGACCATTTTGGCGGCACGTTTTGATCGCGCAGGCTTTGCCTTCCTGTTCTCATCATTGATGATTGCGGGTGTGATCCTGACGGCGGGCTTCTCAATGTTCCCGTTCATCATGCCATCTAGCTTAAATCCAGCACAAAGTCTGACCATGTGGGATGCGACTTCATCGCAAAACACCCTGACGGTCATGACTTTTGCCGCAGCTATTTTCGTGCCTATCGTGTTGGGCTACACCATCTGGACTTATGTCAAAATGTTCGGTCGTGTTAGCAGCCAATTTGTAGAAAAGAACAAGCATTCAGTCTACTAGGAGAGTTTTTATGTGGTATTTCACATGGGTTCTGGGCGTGCTGTTGGCTTGTGCATTCGGCATTATCAATGCGCTGTGGTTAGAACACACTGAAAACCTAGATCGTCGCATTAACGACGAATAGTTATTCAGATTGATCAAAAGCCGCCTCAGACAGGCGGCTTTTTTATTCGTGAAATGACAAAACTAACTGTTTAACCTGCAACTAAAAAATAAAGTGAGCAAGATCACCTTCTTTCCGGAATCTTGCTGCGGTATATTATGCGCGTCTTATGACTGCGGGATTGAGCTCGATGGTCAACTCAGAGTTTAGCTGGCCAGTACGGGTCTATTATGAAGACACCGATGCTGGCGGCATTGTATATAACGCGAATTATCTGAAATTTCTGGAACGCGCACGCACAGAATGGTTGCGGCAATTAGGTGTCGAACAAGATCACCTGTTGCAACTGGATGTGGCTTTTGTTGTGCGTCATATCGATATTGAATTCCGCAATGCGGCGCGCTTTAACCAATTGTTGACGGTCTCTTGCCGTGTGACACAGTTAAAACGGGCTTCGATGGTGTTCACACAAGAGATTGTGGATGAACAAAATCGGATTATTGTCTCTGCAGAGGTGACTATCGCCTGTGTCAGAGTTTCTGTTATGAAACCTATTGCTATTCCTGAAGATGTTAGTGGAGTGATTGCTCGTGCAACCAGCTGAAATGTCATTTACCAACCTTATTCTGCAAGCCAGTCCGCTGGTGCAGATCGTAATGTTGATCCTGTTATCTATGTCGATTGCTTCTTGGGCAATCATTGTGCAGCGGACCAAGGTTTTAAAGAATGCCCGGTTTGTTTCCGAGCAGTTTGAAGAACGTTTCTGGTCAGGTATCGACCTGAATCGCCTGTATCAGGAATGTGCTAACCGCCGTGACGAACTCAGTGGCCTGGAGCAAGTCTTCTTTTCCGGCTTCAAAGAATTTGCCCGGTTACACAACAGTGGCCTGAAAAACCAAGAAATGATCATGGACGGTACGTACCGTGCCATGCGTGTTTCTGTCTCCCGTGAAATTGATGAGCTGGAAACCCATCTGCCGGTGCTGGCGACTATCGGTTCCATCAGCCCATATATCGGTCTGTTCGGTACGGTATGGGGGATCATGCATGCCTTTATCGCATTATCTGCGGTAAAAAATGCCTCGCTGGCGATGGTGGCACCACCTATTGCTGAAGCTTTGATCGCAACTGCCATGGGTTTGTTCTCTGCAATTCCTGCCGTAGTCGCTTACAACCGGTTTACCACCAAAGTTGAGCGTCTGGACAATGCTTATTTCAATTTTATGGACGAGTTTTCTACTATTCTGAACCGCCAGCTCGGCAGCAAGGGTGAGTAATAATGCACGTCAACAAACGTAGCAAAAAACGCGCTGTCGCCGAAATTAACGTCGTACCTTATATCGACGTTATGCTGGTATTGCTGATCATCTTTATGGCTACGGCGCCCGTCGTCATGCAGAGCGTGAAAGTTGATCTGCCGCAGACCGATTCTCAGCCCCTGTCGGATGACAGTGAGCCACCAGTGATCGCGCAGGTTGATAAAGACAGTCACTATTCGTTAATGCTGGGTACGGAAGAAGAAAAAGACATGGCTGATTTGGTTGAATTAGCTGGTGTCGTATCTGAATACCATAAAACCCATCCGAATAGCCCGGTCGTCGTTGCTGGCGCGAAAGAAGTGCAATATGACGCTGTTGTTCAGCTGATGGCTGCATTGAAAGAAGCTGGTGTGGAAAACGTTGGGTTAATGACTGACTCAGTCGATAAGAAAAAATAAGCGGAGTAGTGGCGTCGTGAAACGAGGCATGAGCGGTCCGATAGTTATCTCTATCATACTGCACGCACTGCTGATCCTGATGTTCATTCTGAAATGGAATCTGGATAAGCCGAAGCGACCAGCAGGTGGTGGCGGCGGTGGCGGCGGTATTGTGAATGCAGTTGTCATTGATCAATTGAAATTTGATCAACACAAACAATTTGCGAAACAACAAAAGGCCAAGAAAGCCGAAGAAGCAAAAGAGCAGGCAGCTGAAAAAGAAGCCGTAGCGGAAGCTGCACGTCAGGAAAAAGTTGAAAATGCGATCCGTCTGAAAAAAGAAAAACAGCAGCAGAAAGAGGCGAAAGAGAAAGAACGCAAACTGGAAGTTGAACGCCAGAAGCTGGATGCTGAAAAGAAAATAACGCTTGAGAAGCAGAAAAAAGCGGAATTGAAGAAAAAATTGGAAGAAGAGAAAAAGCTGGCTGATGAAAAAGAAGCTGCTCAAAAAGCTGAACAGCAGAAAAAACTCGAAGAGAAGAAAAAGTTAGAAGAAGACAAGAAACTCGAAGAGAAGAAAAAAGCTGATCAGGAAGCTAAAGAACAAGCGGCTAAAGAAGCAAAAGAGAAAGCCGTAAAAGAGGCTAAAGAAGCGAAAGAAAAAGCAGCCAAAGACGCCAAAGAGAAAGCGGATAAGGCAAAAGCAGCTAAAGAGGCCAAAGAAAAGGCCAAACGCGATGCTGCTGATGCCAGTAAGCTGGAAGATGAACTATTGAGCGAGGATATTGGTGGTGCAGCAGCCGGGCCTTCAGGCAACAGCTCTAAGCCATCGACTTCTGCCGGGCCGGGTGGTGCTGGTGGTGATAGTGGTCAATATGGCTCTCTACTGAGTAATATGATTGGCCAGCGGATGTTAATTGATCAAAATATGAAGGGTAAAGAAGCTGTTGTGAAAATTCGATTATCGCCTGATGGATTAGTATTGGGGGTTAGTTGTGTTAGTGGTGAGCCAGCTATTTGTAGAGCAGGTATAACAGCAGTCAATATGATTGGTTCATTCCCTAAACCACCGACAGAGAATGATCGAACCATAAATGCAACGCTTCAACCTTCAATGTGATAAATTTGTTTAATTTTGTAACAACCGGGAAATGAATAAAGATGAAAAAACTCTTGATGGCATTGGTAGGATGGTTGTGGTTTAGTCAGTTTGCTATGGCAGAACTGGATATTCTGGTAACCGGCGGTATGGACAGTGGCCGTCCTGTCGCAATTGTTCCGTTTAAATCTGACGGTTCACTGCCCGAAGATTTAGCAAATGTAATTAGCTCTGACTTAATGCGCAGCGGTAAATTTACACCACTGAGCCGTAACTCTATGCCGGAGCAGCCAGCACAAAGCGGTCAAATCAATTTTCCGACCTGGTCAGCATTAGGTACTGAAGCTGTCGTTGTGGGGCATGTTGAATCAGCCGGTGCCGGTCAGTATCGCGTTACTTTTGAACTGGTCGATGTTGCCAAAGGCAAAGACGGTGGAAATGCGGTGCTCGATAGTCGTGTAGCAACTGTAACTGCAAAACAGCTGCGCAAATATGCACATCGTATTTCTGACATCGTGTATGAAAAGCTAACCGGTGAACGCGGTGCATTCCTGACCAGCATTTTGTATGTCACTGTTGATCGCAGTCAGCCAATGCCTTACCGGTTAATGCTGGCCGATTATGACGGCTATAATGAACGTATGCTGTTGCGTTCCCGTGAACCAATTATGTCACCAACCTGGTCTCCTGATGGCCGCAAAATTGCCTATGTTAGTTTTGAAAAACGGACTCCGGCGATTTTCATTCAGGATCTCTATTCCCAGGCTCGCTCTATGTTAGTGGCCTTACCGGGTATCAATGGTGCGCCGTCATGGTCGCCGGATGGTCGCTCGATGGCGGTGGTGTTGTCTAAGGATGGTCAGCCAGATATCTATGCGATTGATATTGGCTCGCGTCGATTGAACCGTCTGACCTCTGATCCGGCGATTGATACCGAACCATCATGGAGTGCGGACGGCCGTTCTGTGTTCTTCACATCAGAGCGTGGTGGTAGACCGCAAATTTATAAAGTAGATGTAGCATCACACAGCTCCAGCCGTGTAACATGGGAAGGTGATTCGAATCTTGGCGCCAGCGCTACGCCGGATGGCAAAGCGTTAGTCTTGGTGAGCCGTATTCAGGGAGCATACCGGATTGCCCGTCAGGATCTGCAGGGCGGTGGTGTGTATGTGCTGACCAGCTCATCACTCGACGAATCACCAAGTGTTGCGCCGAACGGTAGTATGATCATCTACAGCACTGTATATCAAGGTCGCCAGGGGCTGGCACTGGTATCGGCAGACGGGCGTTTCAAAGCCAACTTACCTTCCGCTAAGGGAGAAGTTCGCTCTCCGGCCTGGTCACCGTTTTTGAACTAATCCGAGCAATGTACCAAGGATATGAAGAAAATGAAAATTAACCCACTGCTGAAAACGCTGCTGATTGCGATTCCACTGGTTACTCTGGCTGCATGTAGCCATAAAAAAGGTTCTACCACTGCTGATACCGATGGTATGGCCGGTCAGGGCGTAGAAACTTCTGGTCTGGATTCAGGTCTGTCAGCAGATGAACAAGCGCGTCAGCAGTTTGAATCTCTGAAACAAGATAACGTGATTTACTTCAATTTCGATTCAGATGCAATCGAAGGTCAGTATGCTCAATTGCTGCAGACTCATGCTGATTTCCTGAAGGGTCACAATAGCGTTAAAGTGCTGATCGAAGGTCACACTGACGAAAAAGGCACACCAGAATACAACATCGCACTGGGCGAACGCCGTGCGAAAGCGGTTGCTAAATACATGCAAAATCTGGGTGTAGACGTATCTCAGTTGTCTGTAGTGAGCTATGGTGAAGAGAAACCAGCAGATCCGGCTCACACTGAAGATGCACTTAGCCATAACCGCCGTGCGGTACTGGTTTACTAAGGTTGAATGTTGATGGGTTACCTCCATTATGTAAAAGCGGCCACATTGATGGCCGCTGTTTTTTCTGTTTCGCTGGTTCATGCCGACGAACTGGAAGATCGCGTTCTTAAACTGGAACGCATGGTGAATGCGCGTGGTCTGTCACAGGTCGAAATGCAGCAACAAATTGATGCATTGACCAATGATGTCCGCTCATTGCGGGGGGCACTCGAAGAGTCGAACTATAAACTGCAACAAGCGACGGATCGGCAAAAAACGTTGTATCAGGAACTGGATAAACTTCAGCAGTCTACATCGGCACCGCCTCCGGCTCCAGCAACGCCTGCCGCTGCAGGTGAGCAACCAGCTCCACAGCCAGCAACTACGCCTGCCGTGACGCCTTCCGCCACTAATAGTGCTCAACCTGCTTCAGCAACGCCTGCTGCTGCCCCTGCGGCACCAGTCAGTGGTTCTGAGAGCAAGGATTATGATGCCGCAGTAAGTCTGGTGATAAAGGATAAGAACTACACGAAAGCGATACCCGCTTTTGATACGTTCATTACAAGCTATCCGAACTCGGCATTACAGCCGGGCGCCCATTACTGGTTAGGCCAACTACAGCTTAATCAGGGCGATCGCGAGAAAGCGAAGACACATTTCCTGACTGTGGCGCAAAAATATAAAGATTCACCTAAACGTCCGGAAGCAATTTATAAGCTGGGTGTCATTGCAAAAGCAGATGGTGACATCGAAAAAGCGAATAAATTTTTCCAGTTGGTTATTAAACAATATCCAAATACCTCTGCGGCACAATTGGCGCAGAAGGCAATGGGTGGTTAATAATTAGCTAAAAATGGCCTAAAGTACGGAAAATTGGTCGAACGATGAGCAAACAGAAAGAAATCATTATTTTTCTGTTGATTCGGAAACGTAAATCCGTATTATAGGCCGCCGTTGGCAGGGCAGAAAGCAATGTCAGCAAAGCGTGGGTCGTTAGCTCAGTCGGTAGAGCAGTTGACTTTTAATCAATTGGTCGCTGGTTCGAATCCAGCACGACCCACCACGAATTCCCAGGTCGCTTAGCTCAGCTGGGAGAGCACCTCCCTTACAAGGAGGGGGTCACTGGTTCGATCCCAGTAGCGACCACCAGTTTTAAAAATGATACAGATGGGTCGTTAGCTCAGTCGGTAGAGCAGTTGACTTTTAATCAATTGGTCGCTGGTTCGAATCCAGCACGACCCACCATCATTTGCAGTATCCCAGGTCGCTTAGCTCAGCTGGGAGAGCACCTCCCTTACAAGGAGGGGGTCACTGGTTCGATCCCAGTAGCGACCACCAGTTTTACACATAGTTGCTTTCCAGAATAACTGTGTTGCAGTATCCCAGGTCGCTTAGCTCAGCTGGGAGAGCACCTCCCTTACAAGGAGGGGGTCACTGGTTCGATCCCAGTAGCGACCACCAAATTTTGTGTTATACGTGTGGGTTGTTAGCTCAGTCGGTAGAGCAGCGGACTCTTAATCCGTAGGTCGAAGGTTCGATCCCTTCACAACCCACCAAAATCCCAGGTCGCTTAGCTCAGCTGGGAGAGCACCTCCCTTACAAGGAGGGGGTCACTGGTTCGATCCCAGTAGCGACCACCAGTTTTACAAAGTGACAAAGATGGGTCGTTAGCTCAGTCGGTAGAGCAGTTGACTTTTAATCAATTGGTCGCTGGTTCGAATCCAGCACGACCCACCATCTTTTCTATTCTCTTCCTAATTTACTCATCCTGCTATAATTCACATCTGCTGTTAACTCAGTTATCTCTGCACTTCACTTACTTAATTGCATTTAGCAAGCTTGTCATCTCGGTTATAATCAGCGAAGCCTTATCGTATTACCGGAGTAAGACATGAACAGCCCAGTCAATGTGGTTGAAATTGACTATCCTTTTCCGCAAATTCCAGCGCCGTTATCTGCAGAGCGTAAGCAGGAGTTGACGGCTCGTATCGCGGAATTACTGAAAGCCAGAAATGCCGTGCTGATCGCGCATTATTATACCGACCATGATATTCAGGCATTGGCCGAAGCGACAGGCGGGTTTATTGGCGATTCACTGGAAATGGCGAAGTTTGGTAAGCAGCATGCCGCGCAAACGCTCATCGTTGCGGGGGTGCGCTTTATGGGCGAGTCAGCGAAGATCTTAAGCCCGGAAAAACAGGTGTTGATGCCAACTCTGCAAGCAGAGTGCTCACTGGATCTTTCTTGTCCTATTGAAGAGTTTTCTGCCTTTTGCGATGCGCATCCGGATCATACTGTGGTGGTTTATGCGAATACCTCTGCGGCAGTTAAAGCCCGTGCCGATTGGGTTGTTACATCCAGTATTGCATTGGAAATTGTTGAGCATCTGGATGCTGAAGGTAAAAAAATTCTGTGGGCGCCAGATCGTCACCTCGGGGCTTATATTGAGAAAAAAACGGGTGCAGAGATGCTGCGTTGGCAGGGGGCGTGTATCGTCCATGATGAATTCAAAGCCAAAGCCTTGGCTCGATTGAAAGCAGAACATCCAGATGCGGCTGTATTGGTACATCCAGAATCACCTGCCGCAGTCATTGAGATGGCCGATGCGGTCGGTTCTACTACGCAATTGATCAAGGCGGCGCAGCAATTACCCCAGAAAACGCTGATTGTGGCAACAGACCGCGGTATTTTCTACAAAATGCAGCAGGCATGTCCTGACAAAGTCATGATTGAAGCGCCCACCGGTGGTGATGGCGCAACTTGCAGAAGTTGTGCGCATTGTCCGTGGATGGCGATGAATGGCTTAGAAGCGATTTATGCGGCTTTGTCGGAGCAGGCTGATGCGCATGAAATCAAAGTTGATGAATCTATTCGTCTGAAAGCACTGATCCCATTGAATCGTATGTTGGATTTTGCTGCTAATTTGCAGCAAAAAATAAGCAGCAATATTTAATGGCATATTGAAATAAAAAAAGCAGGATACCAATGTATTCTGCTTTTTTGTTTCTGGAACATCACGAATCTTTTACAGGTAACTGATCTCAGTGCTGAGAGTATGTTCTTCACCCGCTGGAATCGTTTGCCCTTCCCCTGTGACACAGGTTTCGACACAAACCATGGTCTGCCAGCGATCACTATCGAAGTCAGCCATGTTTTCTGCTGCAGTCCAAGGGTTCCAAACCACCGCAGAATTTTCACCACCATTATCTAATTTGATGGTGTCGTAGCCAGTCGTGAATGTCACTACGTTGTCTGGTTTACTATAAATACGATCAACGGCTGCAGTCAGATAGTAATCACTATCTTGAACGCCATCTGATTTAGTCAGTTTATCGTAGAAGCTGTTGCCCAAACCTTTTACCGTGACAAATTCAGTTCCTTTGGTATTGAAGTAAGTGTGCAGCGCTTCAAAAACACGGAATTCTTTTTCACTGGTATTTTCAGTGGTTAACGACATGGTCAATGTTGCACCAACACGAACTTCGAACTCAAGGCGGAATGGGTGAGGCCACATAGCCAGTGTTTCTGCCGTATCGTTCAATGATAAATGAACAAATGTGCCTTCGTCTGTTTCGCTGACGCCTTCCAATTGCCATGTCAGAGAACGAGCAAAACCATGGGCAGGAAGTCCTGAGCCTAATTGTGCAGGTGCTGGGCCGAACCAAGGCCAGCAGATAGGCACACCGCCACGAAATGGCTTAGAGCCATCCTGCGCGCTAGTATGACTCATCCACAGTAAAGGCTGTTTGTCTTTTGCTTGATAGTGCAATACGTGCGCACCAAATAATGAGATAGCAGCTTCCGCGTATTGGTTGTTAATAAGAAGATAACTTAGCCCAGCGTCATTAGTGGCTAATTGCGTATTACTGGTGAGATCTTGTTGTTTAGTAAATTTGAATTTTCTTAACACGTGTAGGCTCCCAAAGTAAAAAGGCAGCCCGTAGGCTGCCTTTTATAAACTCATTCGGAATGAGCGCTCAATTATTTAGAGATGTGAGCGATCAGGTCCAGAACTTTGTTTGAGTAACCGATTTCGTTGTCATACCAAGAAACCAGTTTAACGAAGTTGTCGTTCAGAGCGATACCAGCTTTAGCGTCGAATACTGAAGTCTGTTTTTCGCCAACGAAGTCAGTAGAAACAACTTCATCATCAACATAACCCAGAACACCTTTCATTTCGCCTTCTGATGCAGCTTTGATTTCTGCACAGATTTGAGCGTAGGTAGCTGGTTTAGCCAGACGTACAGTCAGGTCAACTACAGAAACGTCTGGAGTTGGAACACGGAACGCCATACCAGTCAATTTGCCTTTCAGCTCTGGAATTACTACGCCAACTGCTTTAGCTGCACCGGTAGAAGATGGGATGATGTTCTGAGCCGCGCCACGGCCACCGCGCCAATCTTTAGCAGATGGACCGTCTACAGTTTTCTGAGTAGCGGTAGTTGCGTGAACGGTAGTCATCAGACCTTCAACGATGCCGAATTTGTCGTTGATAACTTTAGCCAGTGGAGCCAGGCAGTTAGTGGTGCAAGATGCGTTAGAAACGATGTCTTGGCCAGCATAAGATTTGTCGTTAACGCCCATTACGAACATTGGGGTAGCATCTTTTGATGGGCCAGTCAGAACAACTTTCTTAGCACCAGCAGTGATGTGTTTACGAGCAGTTTCGTCAGTCAGGAACAGACCAGTTGCTTCAGCAACTACGTCAGCACCGATAGCATCCCATTTCAGGTTTGCTGGGTCACGTTCTGCAGTTACACGGATAGTTTTGCCGTTAACAACCAGGTTACCATCTTTAACTTCTACGGTGCCTTTGAAACGACCGTGAGTTGAGTCGAATTTCAGCATGTATGCCATGTAATCAACGTCGATCAGATCGTTGATACCAACAACTTCGATGTCTGAACGTTCGAAAGAAGCACGGAATACGAAGCGACCGATACGGCCAAAACCGTTAATACCTACTTTGATAGTCATAGTTGTACCCAACATGTGTTCAAGGGAAAAAATTCGCCTATGAATTTACAAGAATTAAGGGGGAATGAGCAACTACCAAGCGACTATTAATTGCGATATATCATGAAATAGTTAATTTGTTCGCTATGCTTTATTGGGTTTGTGCTAAGTCAAGTCACCATTGTCTGTTTTTTTCGAATAAATTATAAGCGATCGAGCATGACAAAAATAATTGCTGGTGGTCAGGTCACATTCAGTATTACCTTCAATGTGTGAGAATTAGGGTATTACTAAATGGCACTGGCATTATCGGCCTGAATTATTCTGCGGGAGGATATGATGGATGAACTCCTTGATTTACTGGCACAACGACGTGGTATAGGGCAGGAATATACGGATATCTGGGGTAAAACAACCCAGACTTCGTTGGAAAACAAGCAAGCCATACTAAGTGCGATGGGATATGCCGTTACGGAACCGGATGTACTGCAAGAGCAAATTGCCCAAGAGACGCTGATTCACTGGCAGCAAATTTTGGACCCGGTGTATGTATTGAGACAACAGGCTGCATTCTCAATTGTCTGTCGATTACCAGCGTGTTCCGAACAGCAATTGCACTGGCGCATAGAATTGGAAGATGGTACGCAGTTAAATGGTGTTGTTTCCTTTGTCGATAGTCAAAAAATAAATTTTTTTGAATCTAATCAAATATTATTTTCTGAATATACCTTAAATATCCAGCAGAATATTCCTTGTGGATATCATCGTCTGGTTCTTTTATCTGAAAATAATTCTCAAATATTGGCCACGTCCTCTCTGATTATTGCTCCGGCCAATTGTTTTCATCCTGAGTTTTTACAGCGTCAGCAGAAATGTTGGGGGCCGAGTGTGCAGTTATATACGTTGCGCAGCCAACATAACTGGGGGGTGGGCGACTTTACCGATCTTAAAACGTTACTGCGTGGTGTTGCTGCGTGGGGGGCTGATTTTGTTGGTCTGAACCCGATCCATGCCTTGTATCCGGCTAATCCAGACAGTTGCAGCCCGTACAGCCCGTCATCACGTCGCTGGTTAAATATCATTTACATTGATGTGCAAGCACTGCCAGAGTTTTTGTCTAACCCTGCGCTACAAAAAGAATTAGCCGCTTCGGATGTTCAAGCGCAACTGCAGCTGTTACGCGATATGGATTCGATTGATTATAAAGCTGTTTTTTCATTTAAATTACACTGGTTACGTCAGGTATTTGAAGGTGCCGATCTATCAATTCGTACTGAACGTGGGCAGGCATTTGCGGAGTATGTTGCCGCTGGCGGCGATGGGTTGTTGCAGATGGCAACCTTTGATGCGTTGCAAAACACATTATATACCGGCGGCTTAGAAGCGTGGGGCCCGCCTGTATGGCCTGAGGTGTACCGGAGTTTTGACTCTCCTGCTGTACAAACTTGGATTGCGTCACATCAGTTAGACATTCGCTTTTATCAATATTTGCAATGGATGGCTGATCAGCAGTTGGCTGAAGCGGAGCAACTGGCTAAAGCATTAGGCATGAAGATCGGGTTATACCGTGATCTGGCGGTTGGTGTATCTGAAGGCTCCTGTGAGATTTGGGCGAATAAAGATCTGTATTGCCCTAAAGCCAGTATCGGTGCACCGCCTGATCCGTTGGGGCCGCAAGGACAAAACTGGGGCTTACCGCCGATAGATCCTGTTCAACTAAAACAAGCCGCTTACCGACCTTTTATTGAGCTTTTGCGAGCTAACATGCGTGGTTGCGGGGCATTACGTATTGACCATGTCATGGGCTTACGTCGGCTTTGGTGGGTTCCTCCGGGGGCACCATCGTCAATGGGGGCGTATGTCTACTATCCAGTTGAAGATTTGTTAGCCATTCTGGCTCTGGAGTCACATCGTGAACGTTGCATGGTCATTGGCGAAGATTTAGGGACGGTGCCCCCAGAGATGAGAACGTTGTTACATGACAATGGCGTTTATTCATACAAAGTCTTCTTCTTTGAACGAGCCGCGGATGGTGGTTATTACTCACCGACTCATTATCCTGCACAGGCTATGGCAGCGTTGACGACACATGATATGCCGACCTTGCGTGGTTTCTGGCATTGTGATGATTTGGCGCTTGGACGTCAATTGGGTTTGTATCCGGATGAGGATAAATTACAAGATTTGTATCGGGAACGGCACAGCGCGAAACAAGCGATCCTGGATTCGTTAACAGGGCATGGCGTGTTGCCGGAAGGTATCGGACATGATGTCAGCTGGGTAGGGATGAATACTGCGTTGGCTCATGCGTTACAAGAGCACATGTGTCGTGGTAATAGCGCATTATTTAGTACTCAGTTGGAAGATTGGCTGGAGATGGATAAACCGGTCAATGTGCCGGGTACTAGCACTGAATATCCGAACTGGCGGAGAAAGCTGAGTAAAAACTTAGAACACTTTTTAAATGACCCAGGACTGGCAGCGTTGGCTAACAGACTGACTAATGCACGAAAACAATAGTAATGATTTTCATATCAGCGAGTTATTTGTATCTGTAGCTGACCGTTCTTAGTGATGTAGTAGAGGTTTACATATGCTGTTAAGAGAGCTTAATGAAGCCCGTTGCGGGCAACCATTTGAAAAATTGGGATGGATCTACGATAACGAGCAATCATTGTGGCGCTTACGAGTCTGGTTGCCACATGCAACTCAGGTTGCAGTTCGCAGAATTGAGAAAAAAACGATCGAAAGTCAGTTAACTTGCGTTCATGTCGATGGTTTATTTGAAGCAGAATTTGCGAAGTTAGCTTCACCATTTGCCTATGCATTGAGTGTTAATTACGGCGATACCAAAACAGAAATCATCGATCCTTACCAGTTCCATGACGAAGCCTATCGTGGTTTGGCAGAGATGAAACTCAGCGCGGATAGTATCTATCGTACGCTGGGTGCTCAGCTAATCGAAACTGAAGTGAATGGTGTAACAGTCAAAGGGGTTAAATTTGCTGTCTATGCACCTAGTGCTATGTCAGTGAGTTTATTAGGTGATTTTAACTTCTGGGATGGTCGCCGCCATCCGATGCAGCGTAGCTTGTGTGGCCATTGGGTTCTATTTGTGCCGGGTTTGGAGGCGGGCACCCGTTACAAATTTGAATTAAAAGATATGCATGGTCATTGTCTGCCGCATAAGGCCGATCCAGTTGGTTTCTATGCCGATCAATATCCGTCATTTGCGTCGGTGGTTTACGACCAGAAAAAATACCAGTGGCATGACGCTGAGTGGCAGAAGTCGCAACGTAACGACAAGTTGGAACAACCTCTTTCTATCTACGAAATTCATTTTGGTTCGTGGAAGCGTCATGACAACGGTGATTCGCTGAGTTACCGCGAAATGGCGGATGAGCTGATCCCTTATTTGCTGGAAATGAATTACACCCATATTGAATTGATGCCAATCATGGAGCATCCGTTCTCAGGCTCTTGGGGTTATCAGCCACTAGGGTTGTTTGCGCCAACCAGTCGTTATGGTTCGGCCGATGATTTTAAATATTTTGTCGATCGTTGCCATGAAGCCGGAATTGGCGTGATCCTGGATTGGGTTCCGGCTCATTTCCCATCTGATGCGCATGGTTTGGCGCGATTTGATGGCACCCCATTGTATGAATATGAAGATCCGCGTCGTGGCTGGCATCCTGACTGGAACTCTTATATCTATGATTTTGGTCGTGATACAGTGCGTCAGTTCTTGATCGCCAGTGCACTGTTCTGGCTGGATCATTTCCACATCGATGGTTTACGTGTCGATGCGGTAGCCTCAATGCTGTATTGGGATTATTCACGCGATGAAGGGCAGTGGGTGCCAAATCTGGATGGTGGCAACCATAACTATGAAGCCATCTCATTACTGCAATGGTTCAACCGTGAAGTGTATGAACGCTTCCCACATGCGATGACTATTGCTGAAGAGTCGACCGCCTTCTCCGGGGTTTCCCGTCCAACCTACACCGGTGGTCTGGGCTTTACCTTTAAGTGGAATATGGGCTGGATGAACGATTCGCTGCGTTATATGGCGAAAGAACCGGTTCACCGTAAATATCACCATAATGATCTGACTTTTTCCATGGTCTATCACTACAACGAGAACTTTGTGTTGTCGCTGTCGCATGATGAAGTAGTGCATGGGAAACAATCTCTGCTGTATAAAATGCCGGGCGATGAGTGGCAACAGGCCGCTAATCTGCGTACTTATATGGGCTATATGTATGCGCATCCTGGTAAAAAGCTCAATTTCATGGGCACTGAGATAGCACAATCATCAGAGTGGGATCATGATGGACAGCTGGATTGGTGGTTGCTTGGTTTTGATAAGCATCGTGGTCAGAAAAATCTGATCCGTGATCTGAACAAACTCTATCGTTCTGAACCAGCTATGTATGAGGCGGATTATCTGCAATGTGGTTTTGAATGGTTAGATCACTCTGATTGGGAAAACAGCGCATTACTGATGATCCGTCGGAATAAAGCGCAGGATAGTTTCATCATCACTGCCTGTAACTTTACACCTGTGCCGCGTGATGGCTTCCGTATGGGTGTGCCGGAAGCGGGGCGTTATCAGATCGTGCTGAATACCGACAGCGGTGAATATTGGGGTGGTGATTATTTTGTTGGTGCTGATGTTTTCCATACGGAAGAGATCGCTTCGCACGGTAAAGATCACTCTATTGTGTTGAACCTGCCACCACTGGCTAGCGTATTTATCAAAAAAGTGGTTGAGTAACAGCACAAGAGGCCCCCGTTGCCGTATGACGGGGGGCAGATGGAGTTAAGACTATGACGGATCATTTTACATTGTTACCCGGTAAAGATACGCCATTCGGCGTCATGCCGGATGAGCAAGGATGTAATTTTGTCTTGTGGGCTCCAGATGCTGAACGCGTAGAACTCTGTTTGTTTGATGCAAAAGAGCAGGAAATCGCGCGTATCCGGCTGCGTGAACGTCGCGGTCATATCTGGTATGGCTATGTTCAGGGCGTCAAATCTGGCGCCTTATATGGCTATCGTGTGCATGGGCCGCACAGCCCTGAACAAGGACATCTGTTTGACCCTCAAAAGCTATTGTTAGACCCTTATGCGAAAGCCTTGTCACGCGTTCTGGAATGGAACGAAGAGCTCTATCAAGGCGATAGTCATCGCATGCTACCCAAAGCGGTGGTTTGGGAAGACGAGTTTGACTGGCAAGGGGTGGTTTCTCCGCATTACACCGATGCGCAGACGATCTTATATGAAGCCCATGTCAAAGGATTCACCAAATTACACCCAGACGTACCTGAGCATTTGCGCGGCACTTACCTCGGTTTGTGCCAACCCGCGGTGATCCGTCATCTGCAGGAATTAGGCATCACAACGGTGCAACTGATGCCGGTTGCCAGTTTTATGAGCGAACCCCGTTTAACCCAATTGGGATTAAATAATTACTGGGGTTATAACCCGGTCTGCTTCATGGCGCCGGAACCGCGTTATGCGGTGAAACATGCCGTTACCGAATTTAAAACCATGGTGCGGGAACTGCACCGTGCCGGTATTGAAGTGATCCTTGATGTGGTATTTAACCATACCGCAGAAGGTGGGCATGGCGGCCCGTTGCTGAGTTATAAAGGCTTTGATAACCGCAGTTATTATTGTTTTGATAACGGGGGCTATGGCCCGGATTTTTCCCGTTATAGCAACATGACCGGCTGCGGTAATACCTTCAATGTCGATCATCCGAATGGTTTACGGCTAGTGATGGATAGCCTGCGTTACTGGGTGACAGAAATGCATATTGATGGTTTCCGTTTCGATCTGGCGGTGACGCTGGCGCGTGAAGGCGGTGACTTTGATCCGTATGGTGGTTTCTGTAAAGCGTTAATGCAAGATCCGGTGTTGCGTAATGTGAAACTAATTTCTGAGCCTTGGGACATTGGTCCGTTTGGTTATCGTCTGGGGCAATTTCCAACACAATGGCGAGAGCTGAACGATCGCTATCGCGATACGATCCGCGCATTCTGGCGTGGTGATATGGGCAAAATGGCGGAGTTTGCGACCCGATTATTAGGTTCACGCGATATTTTTCCGAAATCGTTACGCGCCATTCATTCCAGTGTGAATTTTGTCTGTTATCACGATGGCTTCACGCTGGAAGATACCGTCAGTTACGAGCAACGGCACAACCAGGCAAATACCGAAGAGAACCGTGATGGGCATGGCCATAATTTGTCAAAGAATTATGGTATTGAAGGGCCAACACTTGATCCTCGTATTAGCCGGATCCGCATACAACAGAAGCGGAACATGCTGGTGACGTTGTTGCTGTCTCAGGGCATCCCGCATTTACTTGGCGGCGATGAGATGGGACGCAGTCAGATCGGGAATAATAACGCCTATTGTCAGGATAACCGTATCAGTTGGGTCAACTGGCAGCTCAGTAATGAAGATGAAGGGCTGCTGACGTTTGTGAAGCAAATGATCCGGATCCGTCGTTCTGCCAGTGCGTTTACCGAATTACATCTGGAAGATGATCTTTATTTTGGTTCGCGGGCGCAGGCCGATACGGTGCATTGGTATCATCCTGACGGTAGCGAGCTGACCGAAGGCGACTGGAATGCACCTTCTGCGCAGGCGCTGGTGATGGAGATCATGGCGAAAGAAAGTCAGGAGCATTGGCTGGTGTTATTTAATGCCAGTGGTTATGACATTCATTTCCGTCTGCCGGAGCCGGGGAAAAATAATAACTGGGCGCTGGCTGTGGATACTGCTTCACATGATGGTAAACGCTTGTTACTGGACGATTTGCAGCAATTGGTCGCGGTTTGCAGTGCGCATTCCATGAAGCTATTACGTGCTTGTCCACTCAAAGGATGTGATGTTAATTAAGTTTTCTTATTAACCTTACGCTTTGTGGTTTGAATCTGCCCGGATGCTCATCTACTCTCTTAACAATTATGTAACAGAGATAAGATCATGAGCGGGGCGCAGATGACTGATTGGCGGTTGAAACTGACACCAGAACAATTCCATGTTTGCTGGGAGAAGGGGACGGAACGCCCATATTCAGGTGCATTGTTGCATAACCGGAAAACAGGCATTTACCACTGTGTTTGTTGTGATGCGCCGTTGTTTGAATCCAAAGCGAAGTTTGATTCCGGCTGTGGCTGGCCGAGCTTTGATCGTGAAATTCCAGATGCGGTACGGTATGAGGAAGATCTGAGCCACGGCATGCGGCGCGTCGAGATCATGTGCGCCAGTTGTGGTTCACATCTGGGACATGTTTTCCCTGATGGCCCGACAGAAACCGGACAGCGTTTTTGCGTCAACAGCTTATCACTGGGCTTCAGTGAAGCTGAAAATAATCTGTCTGAAAAGTAATGTGAAAAATCCCCTGTTAATCAGGGGATTTTTTATATCAGATCAATGACTCAGTTCACCGCGTAAATCTTGCTGCATCAATATTCTGATCTCTTCTGATGTCAGTGGCTGGCTTAACAGAAAATGTAATTTGGCGAGAGCGGCTTCGGTGGTCATATCGAACCCGGATAGCACACCCGCATCAGCCAGTGCATTACCTGTTGCGTAGCCCCCCATGTTAACTTTGCCGCGCAGACACTGGCTGAGATTAACAATGATCACACCACGTGCTGATGCTTCGCGCAGAAGTTTGAGCATGGTTGGATTCTGTGGCGCGTTGCCAACACCATAAGTCAATAATATCAATGCCTTAACTGGTTGCTGTAGGATGTTGGCAATAACATCAACAGAAATACCAGGGTACAGCGTGACTACACCAATCGGTTGCGGCTGAATGGAGTGCATTTTCAGTGGTGTATCACTGAGCACGGCTGGTTTACCGGCATTCCATTCAATATGGATACCAGCATCCAGTAGGGGTGGAAAATCCGGTGAATCAAAGGCATGAAAACCATCGGCATGTACCTTGGTGCTGCGGTTGCCGCGAAACAGCTGATTATTGAAATACAGTGTGACTTCCTGCACCGGGTAATTCGCCGCAATATACAGCGAATCCAGCAAATTCTGCTGCCCGTCAGAGCGCAATTCCGCAAGTGGGATCTGCGAGCCGGTGATGATGACCGGTTTATGCAGATCTTCCAACATGAACGACAGGGCGGATGCGGTATATGACATGGTGTCGGTACCGTGTAATACCACAAAGCCATCGAAATCGTTGTAGTGATCGCGAATATCTTCTGCAATACGTTGCCAGTCAGCTGGTGTCATATCTGACGAATCGATCAGCGGGCTGTATTCATGGATGGTGTAGTCGGGCATTTCTTCCCGATGGAACTCTGGCATTCCGGCCAGACAGTTTTCCATAAATCCAGCCTGTGGAATGTAGCCCTGACTGGAGCGCTGCATGCCAATAGTGCCGCCTGTGTAGGCAATATAAATGCGTTTTTTCATCTGAGAATAACCTTTGCGTTTAAAACAGAGGGGCGAGCCCCTCTACTACTGACAAACCGGACAATAACTGTAAATCCCTTGTGGATCTTGTAATGCAGTGAGTGGCTGCAAAGCCTGATTGCTTGCTTTCCACCACTGTAAGGCGGCACTGCCTAAAGCGGAATGTGTCACCGATGCGGGCAGCAGCTCCGCACTTTGATCAAACAGCTCACGGAGTAATTTATCTTTGGCGGAAAGCTTCGGTTCAATTAACTTAACCTGATAGTCAGTCAATTTAGCCAGTTTACCGGCTTCTACCGTTGCTTGCGTCAGATCGCCTAACTCATCCACTAACCCCAGCTTTTTGGCATCAGTTCCCACCCAGACCCGACCTTGTGCGATTTTATCGACTGCATCTGGAGTCATGCCGCGACCTTCAGCGACCAGTGCCAGAAAACGCTGGTAGGTGTTTTCGACATTCATCTGCACGATCTGTTTGATGTGTTCAGGCAATGGCTGTGCCGGGCTGATACCGGTAAAATCGGTAGTACCAAGCCCATCGGTATGCACACCCAAGGCATTCAGTGCCTTATCGGCGGTCAGGAACATACCGAACACACCAATTGAGCCGGTGATGGTTGAGGGTTCCGCAAAAATCTTATCGGCATCGGCTGCAATCCAGTACCCTCCCGATGCCGCCGTGCTGCCCATCGACACCACCAATGTTTTGCCACTGGCTTTGAATGCCAGCAAAGCGGTGCGAATTTGATCCGCAGCAAAGGCACTGCCGCCAGGGCTATCAATACGCAATACCAAGGCTTTGATATCTTCGTCGTACATTGCATCACGGATCTGTTTCGCCAGTGCTTCACCGCCGATAGTGCTAGGTTGATTGTCTGCATCGACGATTGTGCCTGCTGCAACCAATAAACCGATTTGAGGTTTGTTGGCTTGCTGTTTATAACGCGGAGGCAATGCGTGCAGATAATCGGTCAGTGCAATACTGCGGAAATCATGGCCATCTTTACCGGCAAAGTTCTGAATGGTTTCGATGGTTTCATCGTAGGTCGACAGCTCATCAACTAAACCCTGATCGAGAGCATATTGCGCTGCATTCCCTTCCGCTTTGGTTAAACGAGCCAATGCTTGTTCTTTGCTAGGCGAAACAGCATCTGCCGAGATGTGTCTTGCGGTACTGACGTTGTCTACGTATTGCTGCCAGAGTACATTGAGCCAGCGTTGATTAGCTTCGCGCGCTTCTGGCGACATATCGTCGCGAATATAAGGTTCCACAAATGATTTATAAGTGCCGACGCGGAATATGTGCGGAGTCAGGTTGAACTTATCCAAGGCGGATTTGAAATACAGGGTGTATAACCCAAGCCCCTGGATAGCTACTGCGCCAGCCGGATTGAGCAAAATAGTGTCCGCGTGTGCAGCCAGCAGATATTGGTGTTGCTGATAAAAGCTGCCAACAGCGACGACTGGTTTTTTACTTTGACGGAAGTCATCCAGTGCTTGCGTGATGGTGAGTAATTTACCGATGCTGGCGTTTTCCAGATCGGCGGTTTTTAGCACGATACCTTTAACGAGCGGGTCTTGTTTGGCCTGTTGGATGGCATAGACCACATCGCTAACAGCGATTTCACGGGGCTGGTCTTTATCCGACAGCCATTTTTCCATCAGCTGGTCAGCTGGGTTTGGGGTGGATGGTTGTTCAACTAATTTACCAGCCAGATCGAGCACTAATGCGCCTTCCTGAATGGTGGTTTCGGGCGTTTCTTCTCGAAGCCCAACCACGATGGCCAGTACGATCACGATAAAAATCAGATTGATCAACAGCAATCGGGTGAAGTTGATGATCCGCCACAGGGAACGGAAAAACCATTTAATACCGCGAAACAGAAAACGCATGAATAATTCCCGTAAGAGTTTAATAACGACATTATGCGAATAGTTGGCATAGATTACTACGCATCTGCGGCTCAGAGCGATCTTTGATGCAACAATACGTCGAGATCCTGTGCTATGGTTGTAAACATAACGTTAACAAACAATGAGAAACGGTATGAATCAGGCAGGATTACATTTGTTACTGACACGCTCATCTTGTGGCTTGTTACAAGCGCCGGCACCGAGTGGTGATGTTCTTGAGCATATTTTACAAGCAGGATTACGCGCCCCCGACCATGGTCATCTGCAACCATTTCAATTTTTATTGGCGGAAGGCGAAGGTTTGCACCGCTTAGGTAAGTTGCTGGCCGCAAGTGCCAAGCAAGATGGTGCGACTGACGAGGTGATTGATCGTGCGCAACAGATGCCATTACGGGCGCCGATGGTGATCACTGTGGTGGCAAAAGTGCATCCGCATAATAAAGTACCGGAATTTGAGCAGCATTTATCAGCGGGTTGTGCGGTTATGGCAATGCAAATGGCGGCACAAGCGCAGGGCTTTGGCGGCATGTGGCGTTCCGGCCCATTGATGTATTCGCGTGCTTTGCATGAAGCATTAGGGCTGGCAGAACAAGATCAGATCGTCGGTTTTCTGTATTTAGGCACACCGGCCACTGCATTGCGTCAGCCAACGCTGGTGGCGAGTGCCGATTTTGTCCGTTGGTTATAACTTAAGTATTGCCGCTGCTCATCTCATCCAGCGTCAATGAAAAACTCGGGATAAATACATCAATAAAATACTGCACGGCTGGTGTCATGCGCTCTTCAAGCATGCTTTCCAGCCGGCGTTTGGCCAGCACAAACTCTTTATTTCCCGCCGCAATCTCTTCCAGACATTTAATGTACGCACACAAGGTATCCGCTGCTTTGACCACTTTGGCAGATTCGGCATCCTGATGTTCGGTATCCAGCAACGCTTGATAATCCTCGATAAACTCATCAGGCAGCAGAGATAACAGCTGCTGTTCCGCCAGTTTTTCGATCTTCTTATATTCCGTCGCAATGGCATTATTTTGATATTTCACCGGGGTTGGCAGATCGCCGGTGATAATTTCAGTGGCATCGTGAAACATAGCCATCAACGCAATATGGGCAGCATCAAGCTGAGTATTAAATTTTCGATTACTGATCAACGCCAAGGCATGCGCCACCATCGCCACTTGCAGGCTGTGTTCGCTGATATTTTCCTTTTGGATATTGCGCATCAGCGGCCAGCGGTATATCAGTTTCATACGCGATAACTGGGCGAAAAAATGGCTGGTGGACACGGGTAATTCGCTGGAAGACTGTTCACTGGCGGACATAACATGTGGCTCACAAAGGCAGGTGTGCTATATAGATAACAAAAAAAAATGGCGACCATCAAGTCGCCATTTCAAATTATTGTTTGTAGGTTTTCAGGAAACGGGCCAAACGGCCGATCGCATCTTGTAATTGCTCTTCCGCAGGCAGGAAGACAATACGGAAGTGATCCGGTGTTGGCCAGTTAAAGCCGGTACCCTGCACGATCAGCATTTTTTCCTGTTGCAGCAGATCAAACACCATCTTCTGGTCATCTTTGATCGGATACACCTTCGGATCCATGCGCGGGAACATATACATCGCGCCTTTTGGTTTCACGCAAGAAATGCCAGGAATGTTGTTCAGCAGTTCCCAAGCCAGATCGCGTTGTTTGCGCAGACGTCCACCAGGCAGGATCAGCTCGTTAATGCTCTGATAACCACCCAGTGCAGTTTGAATGGCAAACTGCATTGGCACGTTGGCACACAAGCGCATTGAGGCCAGCATTTCTAAGCCTTCGATGTAACCACGGGCGTGCTGTTTCGGGCCACTGACCATCATCCAGCCCTGGCGGAAACCACAAGCGCGATAGGCTTTTGACAGACCGTTGAAGGTGACCACTAAGACGTCATCGCACAGAGTACAAATACTGTGATGGGCAATGTCGTCATAAATGATTTTGTCGTAGATTTCATCGGCGAAAATGATCAGATTGTTCTGTCGCGCCACTTCAATCACTTCCAACAGAAATTCGGTGCTATACACCGCGCCAGTTGGGTTGTTCGGGTTGATCAGCACAATGCCGCGCGTGCGCGGTGTGATTTTCGATTTGATATCATCCAGATCAGGATACCAATCAGCCTGTTCGTCACAGATATAATGCACCGGGCGACCACCGGATAAGGTCACGGCAGCAGTCCACAGTGGGTAATCTGGCGCAGGCACTAACAGTTCATCACCGTTGTTCAGCAGTGCCTGCATCGACATCACGATCAGTTCGCTGGCGCCGTTGCCGATGTAGATGTCATCTACATCCGCTTTGCGCAGACCTTTCTGCTGATAATATTGGGCAATGGCTTTACGTGGGGCGAATAACCCCTTGGAATCGCAGTAACCCTGACCTTGATGCATATTAACGATAACATCTTTGATCACTTCTTCCGGGGCATCAAAGCCAAAAGAGGCCGGGTTACCGATGTTTAGTTTTAGAATGCGATGGCCTTCGTCTTCCAGACGACGGGCTTCTTTATGGACCGGACCGCGAATGTCGTAACAGACGTTGTCCAGCTTGTGTGATTTCTCAATAAGTGACATGACTACAACGCGCCTCTGCAATACTTGCGGGAGAACCGACAGACGGGCTGGCTCCCAGGGCGTCTATTGTTCTCCATATGCGATACTAACTCAATGGAATTTGTCGGTTTTTTCTTCTGACACTTAGCCAATAAGTTCAGATGTAAAAGTTTAATATTCTTACATTTTACCGTTATTCGGTTATTTCTATCGGTGCTTCACGGTAAATCTGCTCTAATATCTGCCGTTCAAACTTGTAATGAGGAGATGCGATCCGGTGCGCTTTGAGTGCCTGACGCACGGATGGTGGGAACGTTAAGCCATTCGTCATCAGCACAAAGGCCTTTCTTTTACCCGATGCGGTCGTGATAAAGCCCGCCAGATTAGACACATTTTGTAGTGTACCGGTTTTAGCAGTGACATTTTTTACCAGTGGTGGGTTTTGCACACTGCCGCGCGAACCTAAGGTTCCACTCATGCCGGCAACAGGCAGTAAACCAATCAGCTGTAATTGATCATCATGCTGAGCCATATAGTCCAGCACTTGCAGCATTTGTTTCGCGGTGATCAGATTGTGTGCCGATAAACCAGAACCGTCGGCCAGTAAAGCCGAACCTAAATCGATGCCCGCTTTATTTTTTAAAATGCCACGCACGGCATCAGCGCCAGCAGCATAGCTGGCAGCCCGATTCAGATAATAGTGGCCCAGTGCTCGGGAAAGACTGTCTGCAATCAGGTTATCTGATTTTTTGAGCATGCGATCGAGCAGTTTTTTTAGTGGGGCGGAAGGCACGTGTGCCAGCTCAACCAGATTGTCCGGCACATGGCGTACGGCTTTAACTTGTCCGGTCAGATTGACATCGGCGCGTTTGGCAGCCCAGGTGACTAACTGCACACCCCATGCGGTCGGATCGGTGATAGCGAAGCTTAACGGCCAAGGGGTGCCGACTTGTTGTGGGATACAGCCAGTCAGGTGATAGTTGTTACTGGAATTCATATCGACGCGCAGGTCACAGCCGGAATAATACTCCTGCTGTGTCACCACTCGTGCTTCACTGGTGATGGTGATCGGTTGCCCGGCTGGAATGATAGGCTCTGCAATCGCACCGAGCTGATCAGCTTTAAGCTGAGCAAACACACAGTTGCGATCAATTACCACCGCAGAGGCGGGGGCAGTAAAACAGATCGGTAAATCGTTCCATGACCAGCCATCGCCATGGTCGTAACCACCGTAACCACTGACATCCAACAGAATGTCACCCTCTATCTGGGTGATTTTTTGCTGTTTCAGATAGGCGAGTAAGTTAACTAATGTCTGACGTGTCAGATCAGGCGCACCATCAAATTGCAGTACCAGATCACCTTTTAGTACCCCATTCTGGATCGCACCTTGAGGTGCCAGCATGCGAGTCTTAAACTGCCAGTCAGGGCCAAAATAGAGTGTTGCTGCCAACGCAGTGAGTAATTTTTGTGTCGATGCCGGGATCATGAAGGTATCACCGTGATACGCGGCAACAGAAGTTGATCCTGGTTCTTTGAATGCCAGTGCGATACGGCTGCCTTCCGGTACCGGAATCGCGGCTTGAACAGAGCCAACTGCAAACGCAGCAGAAAAGAACAGTAATGCAGAGGCAAAGAATTTCGGCATAATAAACAATCTCAACAGGGGAAAGCGGAAAGCGTCATGTGCCGCTGAACCAGAATTTGTGCAGGCCGATTATAGAGTGCTATCGCGCTGGCGCAACATTCACAACACAAACACAGCAAGATCGGGTATCTTATGCCGCGATTTTTGCATAGAACCCTTAACCAGGTGAGAACTACCCATGATTATTGCACCGAAAGTCCGTGGCTTTATTTGCACAACTACCCATCCGAGTGGCTGCGAAGCTAATGTCCGTCAACAGATTGCTTATGTAAAAAGCAAAGGCCAGTTGGCGAATGGTCCAAAACGGGTATTAGTGATTGGTGCATCCACCGGTTACGGTTTGGCATCGCGTATTACTGCCGCGTTTGGTTCCGGCGCCGCTACTATCGGTGTGTTTTTAGAAAAAGCGGGCACCGATAAGAAGCCTGGTAGTGCTGGTTGGTACAACTCTGCTGCTTTCGATAAAGCGGCAAAAGAAGCCGGTCTGTATTCCAAAAGTATTAATGGCGATGCGTTCTCTGATGAATGCCGCGCAAAAGCCATCGAGCTGATCAAAGCGGATCTGGGTCAGGTTGATATGGTGGTTTATTCACTGGCATCACCAGTACGTAAATTACCGGCGACTGGCGAATTGATCCGTTCTGCACTGAAGCCAATTGGCGAGGTGTATCGCGCAACTGCGGTTGACACTAATAAAGATGAACTGATCGAAGCACAGGTTGAACCAGCGAACGAAGAAGAAATCGCGAACACCATCAAAGTCATGGGTGGTGAAGACTGGGAATTGTGGCTGAATGCTTTAGATCAGGCTGGTGTATTGGCTGATGGCGTAAAAACCGTTGCGTACAGCTATATCGGCACCGACATTACCTGGCCAATCTACTGGCATGGCACACTGGGCCGCGCGAAAGAAGATCTGGATCGCGCCAGCACCGCGCTCCGTCAGCAACTGAGCAGCAAACACGGCACCGCGAACGTCGCTGTGCTGAAATCGGTGGTGACACAAGCTTCTGCTGCAATTCCGGTTATGCCGTTGTATATCGCTATGTCTTTCAAACTGATGAAAGAGCAGGGCATTCATGAAGGTTGTATCGAACAGATCCAGCGTATGTTCTATACCCGTCTGTTTGATGGTGAGTTTGTGACAGACGATGCCCAACGTATCCGTATGGACGACTGGGAACTGCGTGAATCAGTACAACAGGCATGCCGTGATCTGTGGCCACAAGTCACCACTGAAAACTTGCCTGAACTGACTGATTACAAAGGTTATAAAGATGAATTCCTGAAACTGTTCGGTTTCGGTTGGGAAGGCGTTGATTATGATGCGGATGTTAACCCAGACATCAACTTTGATGTGGTAACGCTGTAAATCACTCAAACCCCTCTGCACTGAGGGGTTTTTATAAACGGAAATATGTTTTTCCCGTTAAATATACCGTCACACTTGCCACGATTGGTGCTTAGGGTAGCGAGTATTCAGAAATTCAATTTTTGCCAAATCGTTATCTAAACGTGCCAGTTTTGAGACATCGTCATCGGTTAGTTCATAAGAATAATAGTTAGTTAATTCCGGATTATTTCGCGTTGTATTGTGTTGCGGATAAGCGTGAACGGCTTCGTTAATGGCTTTCTGCGAATCAATAGCTTTTACGACATCCACTTTATTTGTTATGGCACTTACGATGGCATAACTTCTTACCGGTGCGCCAACCTCGTCGTTATTCAGCATATATCCCTCGATTTGTCGCGTCAGAAAAATCTTGTTTAGTTAGGTCTACGCTATAAATAAAAATGGTTCCACTAATAGCTTGTAAATGATCGGACAAGTCATAAAAGTAGCAATCTGGCAGCAAGATTGCGTTATTTTATATCGTAAAAATGGCGTGCTTCTAAACCCGAAAAATCAGGGTGTTCTTTACAGGATTCAGCTTTAAATTCATGAACTAAACCGGGGGCGGCCAAGGATATTACCGGAGATAAATAAAACAGATAATCGCCATCGGCAGTCATCCCCTGGTAATACGCAATTTCATTTTTATAACCCCGCAGGTAAGTGGCATTCGCACAAATTTTAACTAAACCATTTTTAAGTGCTGCTACTGACAACTCGGCTACGCTCAATGGTTGGGCTGATGTATCGTGTTCGTCATTCCTGATGATGATTTTATGCCATGACATGGTATGTCTCCTATCCTGAGAACAAAACAGAACTGGCGGAAACAACAAAGAAATATCCTGAGTTAAGTATATAAGTAAATTTACTGACGAAAGGGTTATGTGGCTAAATCGCTTAATTCTTGTTGTCGCCTTGCCACGCGATTATCATTGCTGGCTTAGTTCAGCACTCGGCTGAACAGAAGTGAATAACAAGGTATGGTTATGGCTACGGTTAAAGAAGTGATTGCATTAGCAGCTAAAGCAGATGTTCAGGTGGAAATGATGTTCCCTGGGGAAGATTGCGCTGCTTATGATGCCAAAGAATTATTGGAAGATACGGAATTCATGGCTCAAGCTGAGATGAACGAAGTCTGTGAAGAGCAGTTTTTTGATGAACAAGATTCGGGGTTTGGCTTCGTCCAGAGCAGTTTTACCGCTTACAAATATGAATCTGCTGAGTTTCGTTTTTCTTGCTATATTGGCTAGTTCTACCGCTCACAAACTGTCATTAAAGCTATAGTGCCAATAAACAAAAAGGACTTACAACAATCTGCTGTAAGCCCTTGATATATTTGGTGGCCCCTCCCCGGCTTGAACGGGGGACCAAACGATTATGAGTCGTCTGCTCTAACCACTGAGCTAAGGGGCCTGAATTGGTGGCATTATACGAAGTGATACACTGAGTGTCTAGTTATCAACAGGTTAGGCGCTCATAAAAGCGCCAACCTGTGATCTTAACTATTCATCCAGGAAGCTGCGCAGAACTTCTGAACGGCTTGGATGACGCAGTTTGCGTAATGCTTTGGCTTCGATCTGACGAATACGTTCACGAGTAACGTCGAACTGCTTACCTACTTCTTCCAAAGTATGGTCAGTGTTCATATCGATACCAAAACGCATACGCAGTACTTTCGCTTCACGTGCAGTCAGACCAGACAATACGTCACGGGTAGCGGCTTTCAGACTTTCTGAAGTGGCAGAATCCGCTGGCAGTGCCAGTGTCGTGTCTTCAATGAAATCACCTAAGTGCGAATCTTCATCGTCACCGATAGGGGTTTCCATGGATATAGGCTCTTTCGCGATCTTCAGCACTTTACGGATCTTGTCTTCCGGCATGCCCATACGTTCTGCCAGCTCTTCAGGATTCGGTTCACGACCCATTTCCTGCAGCATCTGACGGGAGATACGGTTCAGCTTATTGATCGTTTCGATCATATGTACCGGGATACGGATGGTACGTGCTTGGTCAGCGATGGAACGAGTGATCGCCTGACGGATCCACCAAGTTGCATAAGTCGAGAATTTATAACCACGGCGATATTCGAACTTATCGACCGCTTTCATCAGACCAATGTTACCTTCCTGAATTAAATCAAGGAATTGCAGACCACGGTTGGTATATTTCTTCGCGATAGAAATTACCAGACGCAAGTTCGCTTCAACCATCTCTTTTTTCGCCCGGCGCGCTTTTGCTTCACCGATGCTCATACGACGGTTGATATCTTTGATCTGAGCAATCGACAGACCGGTTTCGTGTTCTACCTGCTGTAATTTCTGGATGGAGCGTTGTACTTCTTCATCCATTTTTTCCAGGCCGGCAGACCAAGCTTTACCGCTGCTTTTCGCAAATTCAAACCAGCCATTGCTGGATTCATTGTTGGTGAAAGCAGAAACAAAGTTTTTCTTTGGCATTTTTGCGTATTCAACGCAATAACGCAGGATCAAACGTTCCTGTACGCGTACGCGTTCCATCATGTCACGCATGCTGTTAACCAAACGGTCAAACTGCTTTGGAACCAGACGGAATTCTTTGAATACGTTCGCTAATTCAAGGATCTGTTCTTTCGCCAAATCGCTGTCACGACCATTTATTTTGATTGCGTCGCGTGTTTTTTCATACTGGGTACGCAGTGCTGTGAATTTTTCACGGGCCAATTCAGGATCCGGACCAGTATCTTCTTCCGCATCGTCGTCACTGTCTTCATCTTCGTCTTCAACATCGGTATCATCTGCTTTCAGAGTTTCCTCATCTAGTGCAGAACCAATGTTGGTCGCCGTTGGTGGTAAATCATCATCTTCACTAATAAAGCCAGAGATAATGTCACCCAGACGGATATGACCCGCTTCAAAACGATCAAACTGATCCAGCAGGTAAGTGATCGCTTCCGGATATTCGGCTACGGAACTTTGTACCTGATTGATACCGTCTTCAATTCGTTTAGCGATGTCAATTTCGCCTTCACGAGTCAATAGTTCAACCGTACCCATTTCGCGCATATACATACGCACTGGGTCAGTAGTACGACCAATTTCAGACTCAACAGATGCCAGCACTTGCGCTGCAGCTTCGGCTGCATCTTCATCAGCGGCATTGTTTTCGGTCAGCAACAGATCATCGGCATCAGGTACGTTTTCAACGACCTGGATACCCATGTCATTGATCATCTGAATAATGTCTTCTATCTGATCAGAATCAACGATATCTTGCGGAAGATGATCGTTTACTTCAGCATAAGTCAGATAGCCCTGCTCTTTACCTTTGGCAACGAGGAGTTTTAGTTGCGACTGAGGGGTTTGCTCCATAGAACTCATCCGGTTGGTACTTCCTAAGGCTGATTTATCGCTCGGTGGCGTAAAATCCGCCGATTATAAAGAAACGACGGCCGTTTTGCACGTTAACGACAAAGTAAAAATCCGCCCCGTTATATTTCGTATAACAGGGTAGTAGTTTGTTCAGTGCTGTTCTTGCATCAAGTAGCTATATTCCCGTAACCGGGCTTGTGTTAATCATATAGTGCCGCTGTGCCTGAAATTCAAGCTGACGACCTGTTATTTCGTGGATCGTTTGTATTCAGTTAGTAAAAACTGTAGTTCTTGTTTTTCTTCAAGATTCAGCTGGTGCTGATTTAATAAGCTGTCTAGCCGTTGCTGCAGATACAGATCGAGCAAACGATCGCAGACATCTTCCAGTTCTTGCTGAATGTTATCACCGGCGGTGAGTTCATCCAGCATTGCCAGTTGTGCTAAGGCGCGTCCTTCTTTGGTGTCCCGCCACAGTTCCAGCAACTGACCTGTCGACATTGGGTTGTTATGCAACTGCGCTAACAGCGTGAGTAACACCTCAATACCAGGTTCCTTTAATGATTTTAGCACATCCGGCAGCGGGGGGAGTAATGCCGCGACTGATGGATGTTGCACGATCAACGCAATTGCCCGTCGGATCAGCGTCAGTTTGATTTTGCCGCCGGGTTTTGCGGTGGTCGCTGTTTGCTGCGCATCTTGTTCCTGACGGCGGAATATTTCCCGCAGACGCTTTTCATTTTCGCCCCAACGCAGTTGCGCGGAGAGCTTGGTCAGCAGACTTTCGCGGTTAAACCCTTCCGGAACTCGACGGATCAATGCGATAGCCTTATTAGCCAGTTCATTTTGTCCGGCCTCACCACTTAAATTTAAATCTCGTGTCAGACGTTCAAACAAAAAGTCGGCATACGATTGCGCATTATCCAGTTTTTGTTCAAAAACTGCCTGACCAAATTCGCGGATAAAGCTATCTGGATCATGCTCTTGTGGCAGAAACACAAAACGCAGATCTTTACCATCCTGCAGGCTGGGCAGGGCATTTTCCAGTGCACGCCAAGCCGCTTCACGACCGGCATTATCACCGTCGTAACAACACACCACTTCGGATGTGGTGCGGAATAACAGATGCATATGATCTGAGGTCGTTGAGGTGCCCAGCGACGCTACCGCGTAGTCGACACCGAATTGCGCCAGAGCCACCACATCCATATAACCTTCGACGATCAGGATGCGGGTCGGGTTTCGATGCCGTTCTTTGACCTGATACAGGCCAAACAGTTCTTTGCCTTTATGAAAAATCGGCGTTTCTGGTGAGTTGAGATATTTGGGCGTGCCATCGCCCAAAACTCGGCCACCAAAACCGATAACCCGACCGCGACGATCGAGGATTGGAAACATGATCCGATCACGGAACCGATCATAACTGCCGCCACCATCGCGTCCGATCAACATGCCCAGTTCAACCAATTGCGCTTCACTGGCTGCTGAACGAACCAGCGTCTGGCGTAAACCATCCCAGCCGCCTGGCGCATAACCAATCGCAAACTGTTTGACGATTTCGCCCGTTAAACCACGCCCTTTCAGGTATTCAATCGCTTGTGGTGCACTTTTTAACTGATTTTGGAAATAACGCGCCGCCCATTCCATCAGTTGATAGTGATCGGCAGAGGGGGCAGGCCCTTGGTTGTGAAAAGGTTGATCGTTGGGTACGGTTAAACCGTGCAGACTCGCCAGTTCACCGACGGCGTCGGGAAAGCTCAGCCCGTCATACTCCATCAGAAAACCGATGGCGTTACCATGCGCTCCACAGCCAAAGCAGTGATAAAACTGTTTTTCCGGGCTAACAGAGAAAGAAGGCGATTTTTCGTTATGAAATGGACAACAAGCCTGATAGTTCTTACCGGCTTTTTTCAGATGAACACGACCGTCGATTAACTCGATAATATCGGTACGATTCAGCAGATCATCAATAAACGATTGCGGGATTTTGCCAGCCATCTGAATTCCGTCTGCCAATAGAATAAGCCGCGCAATCGCAGGAAAGCGCGGCTTATCGAGAAAACTTAACGGTCTGTAAAATTAGTACAGACGGTTACGACGTGCGTTTTCGCGAGCCAGTTTCTTCATGTGACGTTTTACTGCAGACGCTTTAGCGCGTTTACGAATAGTAGTTGGCTTTTCGTAAAATTCGCGGCTGCGAACGTCAGACAGAACACCTGCTTTTTCGCAGGAGCGTTTGAAGCGACGCAGAGCTACGTCGAATGGCTCGTTTTCACGTACTTTAATAACTGGCATGTGCCTTTCACCTCGGTGTGAATGTTTTTCTGGCTGAAAGTCAGCCTTACTAAAAATGGTGCCGAATTTTAATCCCATGCATGGGGGTATGTAAACCCCGATCAGAACATGCTGGAGTAAAAAAGCGCTGAAATGTACCATAGCGCCTCATAAACGGTGGGATTTTTACCGGAGCGACCAAAAAATGCGGGTATTAGGCATCGAAACTTCTTGTGATGAAACCGGGATCGCGATCTTTGACGATCAACGCGGGATCCTCGCACATCAATTATACAGCCAAATTAAATTACATGCCGACTATGGTGGGGTGGTGCCGGAATTGGCCAGCCGCGATCATATCCGCAAAACATTACCGTTGATTGAAGCGGCATTACAGCAGGCCGGTTGTCGATCCGAGGATCTCGACGGGATCGCATACACCGCAGGCCCGGGCTTAGTGGGGGCGTTACTGGTTGGTGCCACCATTGCGCGCTCACTGGCGATGGCTTGGGATAAACCGGCGATCCCGGTACATCATATGGAAGGGCATTTACTCGCACCGATGTTAGAAGAACATACGCCCGAGTTTCCTTTTGTGGCGTTGCTGGTTTCGGGTGGCCACACCTTGCTGGTGCGTGTGGATGGCATTGGTCAGTATAAGATCCTCGGTGAATCAGTCGATGATGCAGCCGGTGAAGCCTTTGATAAAACAGCTAAATTGCTGGGCTTGGATTATCCTGGTGGAGCTGCGCTGTCTAAGTTGTCGGAACAAGGCGTTGCAGGACGCTTTGTGTTCCCGCGTCCGATGACCGATCGTCCGGGGCTGGATTTTAGCTTTTCTGGCCTGAAGACTTTTGCGGCCAATACGATCCGCAGTCAGGGCGATGATGATCAAACGCGTGCTGATATTGCACATGCCTTCCAGACGGCGGTTGTCGATACGCTGGCTATCAAGTGTAAGCGGGCCTTGCAGGAAACTGGCCTGAAGCGGTTGGTGATTGCTGGTGGTGTCAGTGCGAACAAGCAGTTACGCACAGAATTAGCGGCAGTGATGAAAAAGCTGGGTGGTGAAGTGTTTTATCCACGCCCAGAATTTTGTACCGATAATGGCGCCATGATCGCCTTTGCGGGTTTGCAGCGCCTGAAGGCGGGACATACCACTGGGCTTGAGATTGTGGTTCAGCCACGCTGGAATCTGGAAACGTTAGCGCCGGTGACGCCGTAACGGGTTATTGGGCCAGATCTTGGGCTCGCGGCCATGTAATAAGCGGCTGATGTTCTCGTGATGACGCAGAATGATTAGACAACAGAGCATGGCCACGGGCAGCGTAAATTCAGGTTTCAGGCAATAGGTATACAGCGGTGCCAATAACGCCGCTGCCAATGCTGCTAGTGATGAATAGCCGGTGAGCAGCAAGACCAGCAGCCAGGTCAAGATCATAAAGCTGCCCATATCCAACCCCAGTGGCATCAGGGCGCCAAGTGCGGTGGCGACACCTTTGCCGCCACGGAAATGGAAATACAGCGGGTACATATGCCCTAAACAGGCAGCGATACCGATAAAGCCGAGATAGACTGGCGGAATGCCAAAATACCAGGCCAGATAAACCGGCAGGGTGCCTTTTAGCATATCCAACAGAAACACGATCAAAGCGGCAATGCGGTTACCGGAGCGTAGCACATTGGTGGCACCGGGATTGTGTGAGCCATAGTCGCGGGGGTCGGGCAGGCCACAGCAACGGCTGATTAAGACGGCGTTACTGATTGATCCCAACAAATAAGCCATGCCAGTCATGGCAAAAGCGAGAGCGAGCATGGATCTCCTGATGTTGTTCGCGGACACTATTTTTCTATCGGCGCTGGCTGGAGTATGATCCACACCAGATATCCGTCTTCCAGATTAGCAGAATTAGGTTAAAACATGGATAAAGTCTTTATCGATCATCTCGAAGTTTATTGCACTATCGGTGTGTATGAATGGGAAAAACAGATCACCCAGAAATTGGTGCTGGATCTGGAAATGGATTTTGATACCCAAGCGGCTGGTGAGCAGGACGATATGTCATTGGCACTGGATTATGCTGCGGTGTCAAAACGTGTCACCGATATGATCAGTACTCGCCCGATTGGCTTGGTTGAAGCGGTGGCAGAACAGACGGCCCAGTTGCTGTTGACTGAGTTTCCGATCCTGCGGGTGAGAGTGCGGGTGACCAAGCCGGGGGCAGTAGTGAATGCCCGTGGTGTCGGGGTTGAGATCATTCGGGAGGCATAATGGCCCGTATTTATATCGGTGTCGGTTCGAACATCGAACGGGAACATTATTTACGTGCGGGCTGGCAAGCTTTGCAGCAGGTGTTCTCGGCATGCTGTTGTTCCACGGTTTATGAAAGTGATGCGGTCGGTTTTGACGGCGCTCCCTTTTATAATTTGGTGATTGCAGCAGAAACCATGCATGGTGTCGCGGAGGTGGCTGCGCAATTGCGGGCTATTGAGTTTGCGCATGGTCGCCCGGCGAATGCGCGCAAATTTTCTGGCCGGACACTGGATCTGGATCTGCTGGCCTATGATGAGTTAGTGGTGACGTCGCCGGTAGAGTTACCGCGTAGCGAGATCCTGCATAATGCGTTTGTGCTGCGCCCGTTTGCTGAGCTGGCACCACAATGGCGGCACCCTCTGGCAGAGATGACGCTGGCGCAGTTGTGGTCTGAATACGATGCTGAGCGCCAGCCTTTACGCGCAGTCGAATTCGACTGGCTTTAAATTTTAGATATCATTCCAGCGACAATGCACGTCGCGGATTGCAAAAATACGGCGGCGACTGAGTTGTTGCCGTATGGCTTCCCCCGTGTACCCTGCTTCAACAATCGGTCTGACAGCGATAGCGGCGGCGGCCTCATAGGCTTCCTGCACATAACTCGGTTGCAAATATTCCCGCTCAGCAAAACCAAGGCGACCGTGAAAATCAGCCTGGCAGCAGAGTAACAGCTGTGACAACCGCTCCGGCTTGCGCCAGACATCCAATCGATCAAATAGTTTCAGCATCGTTGCCGGGCGCAGTTGTAATGCGGTATGCACCAGCGAATGCAATTCACTGACTAACAAGGCCAGATCCCGGCAATCATTTGGTACCCTCAAACGTTGGCACAGGCTGCGGATCAAGGGTAAGCCACGATCGCCATGCCCATGATGGCTAGGTAGAACATGCGCCGGTGTTTGTGCCTTGCCTAAATCATGGCAAAGAGTAGCAAAACGTACCGCCAGCAAATCACTGCGTTGACTGGCTTCGCGCAGTGCCATCATGACATGAATACCGGTATCTACTTCTGGGTGCCAGTCTGGGCGTGCCGGTACGCCAAACAGCGCTTCAATTTCCGGCAATAACACGCTTAACGCTTCGCAATCATGCAGGATCTCAAAAAAGATCTGTGGATTGCGATTGGTTAATACTTTTTCCAGTTCTTTCCACACGCGCTCGGGCGTCAGATGGTTTAATTCGCCACTACGACTGAGCTGGCGCATGAGTGCCAGTGTTTCCGGCGCAATGGAAAACCCCAGATGATGAAAGCGTGCGGCGAAACGGGCGACACGTAACACGCGCAGCGGATCTTCACTAAAAGCGGGCGAGATATGACGTAAAACACGATCATTCAGATCGTTGATCCCGCCATAGGGATCGTAGAGTTGGCCAGATTGATCTTGTGCAATGGCGTTGATAGTCAGATCCCGGCGCAGAAGATCTTGCTTCAATGTGACATCAGGTGCAGCGTAACAGGCAAAACCGGTGTAACCTTTGCCTTGTTTGCGTTCAATGCGTGCCAGTGCGTATTCTTCTTTGGTTTGTGGATGCAAAAAGACGGGGAAATCGCGACCAACAGGCTGATAGCCCAAATCTAATAATGTCTGTGCTTCACTACCAACTACGACATAATCCCGCTCTGTGACTGGCAACCCCAGCAGATTGTCACGTACAGCTCCACCAACCAGATATACTTGCACCCGTTTTTCTCCTCTATTTTCACAGCCCGATTATAGCCTGCTTTGACTTCATCCGTGCTGCGGATTACTCTTCGAAGAGTACTTACAGGATCAGCTGATTATGTATAAAGCCTTTTTTAGTCTGACGGAAAATCCGTTTTCGATATCGCCGAATCCTAAATACCTCTATATGAGTGATCGCCATACCGAAGCGTTGACACATTTAGTCTACGGTTTACGCGATGGTGGTGGATTTGTACTACTGACCGGTGAAGTCGGCACCGGAAAAACCACGGTGTCGCGCTGTTTACGGCAGCAATTGCCAGAAGATACTGATCTGGCATTTATTTTAAACCCCACGTTATCGACTGAAGAGTTACTGGCTTCCATCTGTGATGCTTTCCAACTCCCGTATGCACAACCCGCCACCTTAAAAACGCTGTTTGATGCGTTGCACCATTTTCTTTTACAAAATCATCAAGCCGGGCGGCGAACGCTATTGGTGATCGATGAAGCACAGCATCTGATGCCGGACGTGCTTGAGCAATTACGCTTATTAACCAATTTGGAAACCGATGATGCCAAACTGCTGCAGATCGTGCTGATAGGTCAGCCGGAGCTGCAACAACTGTTACGGCAGCCATTATTACGGCAATTAGCGCAGCGGATCACGGCCCGATATCACCTGCTACCGTTAGATCTGAATGATGTGGATTCGTATGTCCGCTTTCGCTTGCAGGTTGCCGGCTGTCTGCAACCAATATTTACGCCATCAGCGATCAGAGCGTTACACCGCTTAAGTGGCGGGATCCCGCGCGTGATCAATTTGATATGTGAACGTGCCTTACTGGGCGCTTATGCTGCCGGCCGCGAGCGGATCAATGACAAATTGCTGGCACAAGCTGCTTATGAAGCAACAGGCGTTCGTGATGAAGGTACTACGGGTGCAGTACTGGCTTTTTCATTGGCAGGCATACTGATGTTGAGCGCCGGTTGGTTTGGCTGGCAGCAGTGGGGTTTTTTACCAAAACAACCGGTGAAAAAAGTAGTGGTGCCAGTTGCGGTGCCACCTGATGCCAAGTTAATGAAGCGTTTTGATCAAGCCGTTGCGGAAGCTGCCTATGAAGATCAGGCGATGCAACAGCTATACCGGGTATGGGGTTTTGAAACGGCTATTGATGAAGCGCATTGCGCCAGTGCTGAGCGGGCCAATTTAGGTTGTATTCAGGGGCAAGCCTCATTAGATGAAATCATTAAACTGAATTACCCGGTAGTGGCGCGCCTAACTGAAGAAAATGGACCGGATCTATATGCGGTGGTACTGCATGTGGCAGATGGACAAGCCGACCTGCTATTGGGCAGTGAAAAATGGCAAGTGTCGCAGGAATGGCTCTCGAAGGCGTGGGGACAAGACTACACTGTTCTTTGGCAACTGCCGGAAAGTAGTAACAAAATCATTTCTAAGCGCAGTGGCCCGGCTGACGTGCAGTGGTTGGAAACTGTGGTGAGCCAGGCATTGCACCAACCGGCGCGGAATAAATTATCGCGGTTTGATAACCAACTTGCCACCAAGGTGCGTCAGTTCCAGAAACAAGAAGGGCTGACGGCAGATGGGGTAGCCGGTGAGCAAACCTTGTTGCGATTAGTGGTGCGTAGCCGTGAAGCGATCCCGCGTTTGAATGGACGCATTCCGGCACAACAGACCGTCAGTAGCAGTGAAAATATGACACAGACTGAAGGAGGAGCCAGCTAATGTCGTTACTAACTTCAGCCTCCCGACAGGCAAAGCGAGTAGAACAAGCACACTTCTTTATGCCGGAACGTCTTTCTGGCGAACCTGGCCGTCGAGGTCTGTGGCTGGCATGGCTGTTGGGTTTACCGGTGTGTGTGGCTTTAGGTGCTGCCACCAATTACGGCTGGCATCTGCTACATAACGATCCGGTCGTGCAGCGAATCGAAGTGCCTCAGCCGACCGAATTACCATTTCATCCTGCAGATCAGAATTATGAATTTGCAACTGAGCCATTGCCTGACGAGATAGAACCGCGTGAGGTCATGAATTCAGCTGACATTGATCCTCTGACTGATAATGCGCTCGGTTCAGAGATTACGCCTGCAGAGACGGACACGAAAAGCACACTGGAGAAACGTTTCATGCAAGCGGTCAGTGATACGGGTCAGTCTGACGCAATCGTAACTGCGACACCGAGACCCGCAGATTCTGAGGCAGCACCGCTGGGCGCCTTACCACCACGCATCAGCCAACAGGTTGCAGCGATGAAATATGGCGCTCACGTTTATTCGTCGGTGCCGGCAAACCGCACCATCAACATCAATGGTCGTGATTATCATGAAGGGGATGAAGTGGTCAGTGGTGTGGTATTGCTACGCATAGACGCGAATGCCAGTATTTTTCGTGTTGGCTCGCAAAGTTTCAGTTTAAATGCATTGAACGACTGGCGGGGCTATTGAAAGCGAAATCTGGTCGGTGCACTATAACCGATTGAGTTAAAAGCTAAACAAGCTGCTGTTAGCGGATAATATACAAAAAAGACCGGAGAGGCACCGCATGAGTAATGAAGTTGAATTGAAGTTTCTGGTTACCGGAGATGTATTTCCTCATCTGGAACGGGTGCTGAATTCACTTAAAATTACTGAACGGCAGGATCAACAACTAGAAAATATCTATTTTGATACACCGGAACAGTCGTTGCGTGAACTCGATTCTGGCCTGCGGATCCGTACCTATAACGGCCGACATGAACAGACTATCAAAATGGCCGGACAAGCAGTTGGTGGATTACATCAGCGACCTGAATATACCTTACCGTCGACGACTCCTTGGCCGGATCTGCGTGCTTTCCCTAGCGACATATGGCCTGTGGGAACGGATGTCAGCCAGATCCAGCAATCATTAACCATGCTATTTCGCACCGATTTTCATCGCAGAACCTGGACTGTCGCGCTGGCCGAAGGCTCACTGATTGAAGTGGCTTACGATATTGGCTTTATTGATGCCAATGGGCAGCAGGAAGCGATCAATGAAGTCGAGCTGGAGATTATTTCCGGCCCTGTTGCGCCGCTATTTCAACTCGCTAAGTTATTGGTAACGAGTTCTGGTTGGCAACTCGGTTGTGCTTCCAAAGCGCAACGTGGTTATCGTCTGGCAGGGTTGAGTGCCGAGCCCGATGTCCGGCGGATGGGATTTGTGCCGGTTATGCCGGGACAGACGGCAAAAGAGGGGTTAATTACCGCATTACAGTTTGCATTGCGGCACTGGCAGTTTCATGAACAGCTCTATATGCAGCAATCATCGCTTGGCGCCCTGTTGCAGTTGCGCAGTGCTGCTTCACTGATCCAGCATACCCGCACGTTATACGCACAAGTTTATGCCGTGTTAACACCCGTCGACTGGGAAGACGATTTGCAGTGGCTGGTGGAGCAATTAGCATGGCTGGATGAAGCGTTGGTGCTGCAACGGATGCAATTTGAATATCGTCAAATGCTTAAAGGTGCACCTTGTCAGCATGAGCTGACCAGTGAAATAGAACGCCATGAAAAATTATTACCGACTATTGAGCAGACGCAGCAATTACTTTTGTCGGTTCGCTATTGTCAGACATTACTGAAATTATCGGCTTGGATGGCATTGCATACAGAGGAAGATCCTGGCTGCCCTTGTTTGGTACAACCTATTCATGCCTTAGCTGTCACGTCTTTGGAAAATAGTTGGCAGGAGTTATTGTCACTGTCAAAACTGGGCGATGCACTGGATCATGCCAGCTATCAGCGGTTACGCGAGATGCTGCGACACAACCTGCAGGTTGGCGTCTGTTTTGCTGCGCTGTTTGATTCAGAACGTCAGCAGGGTTTTCGTTTACCTTGGTTAAATATGTTGGGACGTTTATCCGATCTGGAACATATTGAATGGATCTTTGCTGCCGCCACTTGCATGACTTGTCCTCATCAAAATGAATTAAACCAGTGGTTACAGCAGGAATTGAAGCCTCGTCTGATAGAGCTTGATCAGATCCGCCAGCGAGGGATTGGTATGCAGCCATATTGGGAGATAAGCGATCTTAGCTAACGAGCTAAAATTGTTCGCCGGTTAGAAAAACGAAGGGACAGCATAAGCTGTCCCTTTACTTTCATGATGTCACTTAGATTATTTCTGTTGACGCTTCATCGCTTCAAAGAATTCATCGTTGGTTTTGGTCATCGAAAGTTTGTCAATCATGAATTCCATCGCGTCGATTTCGCCCATTGGGTGAACGAATTTACGCAAGATCCACATTTTCTGCAGTTCATCTTGCGCCGTAAGTAATTCTTCACGACGAGTACCAGAACGAGTGATATCAATCGCAGGGTAAACACGTTTCTCTGCAATCTTACGAGACAGATGCAGTTCCATGTTACCGGTGCCTTTGAACTCTTCGTAGATCACTTCATCCATCTTCGAACCGGTATCGACCAACGCGGTAGCGATGATGGTCAATGAACCACCTTCTTCCACGTTACGAGCGGCACCAAAGAAACGTTTTGGACGATGCAGGGCATTCGCGTCCACACCACCGGTCAGCACTTTACCTGATGATGGAATCACGGTGTTGTATGCACGTGCCAGACGAGTGATCGAGTCGAGCAGGATCACCACGTCTTTTTTGTGTTCAACCAGACGTTTGGCTTTTTCGATAACCATCTCAGCTACTTGAACATGACGCGTTGCTGGCTCATCAAAGGTAGAAGCAACAACTTCACCTTTTACCATGCGCTGCATCTCAGTAACTTCTTCCGGACGTTCGTCGATCAGCAGAACGATTAGTTCGCAATCAGGGTGGTTGCTGGTAATGCTCTGCGCAATGTTTTGCAGCAGAATAGTTTTACCGGCTTTTGGTGGCGCCACGATCAGACCACGCTGACCTTTACCGATTGGCGATGCCAAATCTAGGATACGAGCGGTAATATCTTCTGTTGAACCATTACCACGTTCCAAACGCAGGCGTTTGGTCGGATGCAGTGGCGTTAAGTTTTCAAACAGAATTTTATTACGTGCATTTTCCGGGCGGTCGTAGTTGACGGTGTCAACTTTCAGCAATGCAAAATAGCGTTCGCCTTCTTTTGGCGGACGGATTTTACCGGAAATGGTGTCGCCGGTACGTAAGTTGAAACGACGAACCTGGCTTGGAGAGACATAAATGTCGTCCGGACCTGCAAGATAAGAGCTATCAGCGGAACGCAGGAAACCAAAGCCATCCTGCAAAATTTCCAATACGCCATCACCAAAGATGTCTTCCCCGCTTTTCGCGTGGGCTTTGAGAATAGCGAAAATGATGTCTTTTTTATGCAGACGGGCCAGATTTTCCAGGCCCATAGATTCGCCCAGATGTACCAGTTCAGAGACTGCTGTATTCTTTAGTTCAGTTAGATTCATAGAGGTGATGTAGTTTCGGGAATTGCATGGTTGGATTAATTGCTGGATAAAGCTGCTGGAGAGAGCGCATCAAGCGGGTACGAACAGCATCGTTTAATCAAATTAGCATCAATTTATCAGGGCGTCTAGCTATCTACAGTGAGAAATGGATGAAAATCAGGCATTATAAAAAACTGAGGAGGCTTTAGCCCCCTCAGATCGAGCAGATTAGATATTTGCGTCAAGAAATTCTTTCAACTGAGTCTTAGACAGTGCGCCAACTTTAGTGGCAGCGACAGCACCGTTTTTGAACAGCAGCAGAGTCGGAATGCCGCGGATCCCAAATTTTGGTGGAGTACCAGAGTTCTGATCGATGTTCAGTTTGGCAACAGTCACTTTACCGGCGTATTCGCCAGCTACTTCGTCTAGGATTGGGGCAATCATTTTGCATGGACCACACCATTCAGCCCAAAAATCAACTAAAACTGGGGTAGAGGCGTTTAATACATCACTTTCGAAACTGGCATCGGTCACGTGTACAATTTTGTCGCTCATTTTTTACTCCACATTTGCAATTCGTTTACTGTATCAATATAGGGGTACGAAGATGCAAATTAAAGGGATCAAGAAATAAAAGCCAAACAGTTACCTTAATTAATAGATACTGTTTATTATTGCAAACCTAATTTAATAAGCCTGTTGCCCATGAGCAAAACACATCTTACAGAGATCAAATTCGCTGAACTCGGACTGGAACCACAAGTTCTGGCCGGTCTGGAAGCTAAAGGCTTTCATAATTGCACGCCTATTCAGGCAGAAACGATACCGCTGTTGCTGACTGGAAAAAATATTGCAGGTCAGGCACAAACCGGTACCGGTAAAACCATCGCATTCCTCGCGGGTACATTTAACTACTTGCTGACACATCCAGCCAGTGCTGAGCGTCGTAAAAATCAGCCTCGCGTGCTGATCATGGCTCCAACTCGTGAGTTGGCCGTACAAATTTATAATGATGCTGTGCCGATGGCCGAAAGCTGCGGTTTTAAAATGGGCTTGGGTTACGGTGGCGATGGTTACGATAAGCAGCTTGCCGTATTGCAGGAAGGTGTCGATCTGTTGATCGGAACCACCGGCCGTCTTATCGATTATCTGAAGCAAGGCATCATCGATCTGGGCGCGATTCAGGTGGTGGTATTGGATGAAGCCGATCGTATGTTTGATCTCGGTTTTATCAAAGATATTCGTTATCTGTTCCGTCGTATGCCGCCACCAGTACAACGTTTGAATATGTTGTTCTCTGCCACACTGTCGCTGCGCGTACAGGAGTTGGCTTACGAGCATATGAATGAGCCACAGCATATTCAGATCGAACCGGAACAAATGACCGGTCAACGCATCAAAGAAGAGTTGTTCTATCCATCTAATGAAGACAAGCTGCTGCTGTTACTGACGTTGATGGAAGAAGACTGGCCAGAAAAAGCCATTGTTTTTGCTAACACCAAACATGGTTGTGAAGACGTACATGCCTGGTTACAGGCAGATGGTCATCGCGTTGGTATGTTGACCGGTGATGTGCCGCAGAAGAAACGTCTGAAAATTCTGGAAGACTTTACCGCTGGACATTTGGATGTGTTAGTTGCTACTGACGTGGCGGCACGTGGTCTGCATATTCCTGATGTCAGCCATGTATTCAACTATGACTTACCTGATGATGCAGAAGATTATGTGCATCGCATTGGTCGTACTGGCCGTGCCGGTCGTAGTGGACATGCGATCAGTTTTGCTTGTGAAGATTACGCGTTTAACTTGCCGGATATCGAAGAATATACCCGTCATCCGATCCCGGTTAGTAAGTATGATCCAAGCGCACTGCTGGATGATGTGACGCCACCTAAACGCGTGATCCGCCATCGTCTGCCAGTGAATCGTAACATGCGTGATCGCCAGCCTGCTGGCCGTCGTCGCCCGGGTAATAAATCTTAACGACAGGATGTCTCACGTGGATCAATCTCCGTTATATGCTGCAATTGATCTTGGCTCGAATAGCTTTCACATGCTGGTGGTGCGGGAAGTGGCTGGCGCCATTCGCACGGTGGCTAAGGTTAAACGTAAAGTCCGTTTAGCTGCTGGACTGGATAATGAACACAATTTGAGCCTGGAGGCAATGGCGCGGGGTTGGGACTGTCTGCGCTTGTTTGCCGAACAGTTGCAGGATGTGCCGCGTGAGAATATCCGAGTGGTAGGCACCGCCACTTTGCGTCTGGCGCGAAATGTTGATTCATTCCTGCAGATCGCAGAACAGGTGCTGGGACATAAAATCGAGATCATTTCCGGCGAAGATGAAGCCCGTACCATTTACCAAGGTGTCTCTTGGACATCGAGCGGGGAAGGCAATCGTCTGGTTATTGATATCGGCGGTGCCAGCACGGAGCTGGTCATTGGTGAAAGTAATGATGCCAAGCTGCTGAACAGTCTGCATATGGGCTGTGTTACCTGGATCAAACGCTATTTTGCCGATGGCCTGCTGAACGAGGCCAATTTTACCTCTGCTATCGAGGCGGCTAAAGTTGTTCTGCAAGAAGTTGCCGCAGAATATCGGGCGCTTGGTTGGTTAAGTTGCGTGGGCGCATCCGGTACGGTGCAGGCGTTGCAGGAGATCATGATTGCGCAAGGGCGCAGTGAACGCGTTACTTTGGCAAAATTATATGAGCTAAAAGCGCAAGCGATCACCTGTGGCCATCTCGATATGCTGGTGTTGCAAGGCTTAATGCCGGAACGACTCAGTGTTTTTCCATCCGGGTTGGCGATCCTGATTGCTATCTTTGAAATGCTGGAAATCGAAAACATGACGTTAGCAGGTGGTGCGCTGCGTGAGGGTTTGATTTACGGCATGATCGGCCAGCGCCGCAGTTGTGATGTCCGTGAACGGGCCGCAGACAGTTTGATCACTCGTTATCAGATGGATCGTATTCAGGCTGAACGAGTACGTGATGCTGCACTGTATGCTTTCCAGCAAGTGCAGAAAGAGTGGCATCTGAGCGAACAGTATGGTCGTCCGATGCTGCGCTGGGCGGCGATGCTACATGAACTCGGGCTTTGTATCGAGTATAAAAAAGCACCGCAACATGCTGCCTATATTATTGATAATATTGATATGCCTGGGTTTACTCCAGCACAGAAGCAGTTGCTGTCCGCGCTGGTCTATAACCAGCGAGATGGCTTTAAACTGGAGGTGCTGGAGAAACAGAATGCAGTTTCTTTGCGTCAGGCAATCCGACTTGCTCGGTTGCTGCGTTTTGCGATCATTCTTTGTATGCGTCGTACCGAAGGTTCTGTACCTAAATTCGGTATTGAAGCGAAAAATGAACAGCTGATTTTACGTTTGCCGCTGGGTTGGTTGAATGAGCACTACCTGCGAGCGTCGGAATTGCAGCTGGAGGCTGATCGCCAGACGGCGATGGGCTGGCCCACCTCAATTGAAGAATCAGATATCTGATGTCACTAGCAGGCAGGTTTTCCTGCCTGTATTCTTTTCAGCACATGGATCTGTTTTTCTATCCATTATTTATTTCCTATCTAGTGTGTGTTTCCTCTTTGCTTAAATTGGTCTTTTTATTTTCCAATAAATAATACCTATTTCTGGGGTGTTTGTTGTCATTTCTTCATTTCATCTCTTTGTTAGATACCAAAAAGCTATTTATTAATACCAATAAGATACCTTTGTGATCTTTGTCGCTTTTTTATAGTTACATTGGTTCTATATTGATACTGCACAACATCATTAGCAACATGAAAAATTTCAACGGCACAAACATAAAAAAGAACTTGTCGATGGAGATGACGATCCACGTCACTGAGGCTGGAAACTGAGGAGCGACAACAATGTTAAAATTATTACAACGATTCGGCGGTGCGATGTTTACCCCCGTATTGTTATTCCCGTTTGCGGGGATCGTTGCAGGTATATCAATATTATTAACCAACCCGCAGCTAGTGGGTTCAATTGCTAATTCTGATACGGTCTGGTTTAAACTCTGGATGATCATTCAAGAGGGTAGTTGGACTGTATTTCGTAATATGCCAATTATTTTTGCCATTGGTTTGCCAATCGGTTTAGCTAAAACGGCGCCAGCTCGGGCTTGTTTAGCAGTAATAGTTTCTTATCTGACATTTAATTATTTTATTGCTGCCATATTAACAACCTGGGGCGCTGATTTTGGCGTTAACTTTAATCAGCCAATTGGTGGTGTTAGTGGTTTAACTAATATTGCCGGTATTAAAACCTTAGATACCAGTATTATCGGTTCTATCTTTATTGCAGCCATTATGACCTATGTGCATAACCGCTATTTTGATAAAAAATTACCTGATTATCTCGGTATTTTTCAAGGTACGGCTTTCGTAACCATTATTGGTTTTATTGTGATGCTGCCGCTGGCATTTTTAACCGCACTGGTATGGCCTAAAGTGCAGGGTGGGATTGCGTCACTGCAGGAATTTTTGAGTCAGGCCGGCGCATTGGGTGTCTGGATCTACACTTTTCTGGAACGCATTCTGATCCCGACTGGCTTGCATCACTTTATTTATGGTCCGTTCGTGCTTGGCCCGGCAGTGGTGGAAGGCGGTATTCAGGCTTACTGGATCCAACACATCGCGGAATTCAGTAACTCCACTGAACCGCTGATCAAGTTGTTCCCACAAGGCGCTTTTGCGTTGCATGGTAACTCGAAAATCTTTGGTGCCATTGGTATTGCTGGTGCGATGTACATGACCGCCAAACCAGAGAACCAGAAAAAGGTTGCAGGTCTGCTGATCCCTGCTGTGCTGACCGCGGTGCTGGTGGGCATTACCGAACCATTGGAGTTTACCTTCCTGTTCGTAGCGCCGTTCCTGTTTGCCATTCATGCGGTACTGGCAGCAACCATGGCTGCGGTGATGTATATGAATGGCATCGTTGGCAACATGGGTGGTGGTTTACTGGAAATTATGGTGCAGAACTGGCTGCCGATGTTTCACAACCATGCCATGAATGTTGTTATGCAAATCATGATTGGCAGTGTATTTACCGTCATTTACTTCTTTGTGTTTAAACATCTGATTATTCGCTTTGATGTAAAAACACCGGGCCGTGAAGCCGAAGCTGAAGATATTAAATTATTCACCAAAGCGGATTATAAAAACCGTCAGGGTGCTCAGAACGAAGATAATAAAGGCAGTCAGTTTGATGATCAGGCACTGCAATTACTGGAAGCATTAGGTGGTAGTGAAAATATTGCCGAAGTGAATAACTGTGCGACTCGCCTTCGTATCAGTGTGAAAGATGAAAAACAAGTTATGAGTGATGCTGCCTTCCGTCAAATTGGTGCACACGGTGTAGTCAGAAATAAAGATGCAATACAGGTAATTATTGGTTTATCAGTGCCGCAGGTTCGCGACAGCATGGAAAACCTGATGAAAAATGTTTAATGATTAAATAATGGTTAAAGCTGAATTGTTAAATTCTAAATAGTTAAATAATTAATTAGTCGTAGTTGGAGATTAACATGAAAAAGTATTCTGTATTAGTTGCTGGTGGTGGTAGTACTTTTACGCCTGGTATCGTTTTAATGCTGTTAGATAATCTGGATAAATTTCCGATTAAAGAACTGAAATTTTATGACAATGATGCCGCACGTCAGGAAACCATTGGTAAAGCGTGTGCCGTATTAATTAAAGAACGTGCACCGGAAGTGGTCTTCTCTTACACCACTGATCCGCGTGAAGCATTCAGCGGTGTGGATTTCGTGATGGCACACATTCGTGTTGGTAAATATCCGATGCGTGAGCTGGATGAAAAGATCCCATTGAAATATGGCGTTGTGGGTCAGGAAACTTGCGGCCCAGGCGGTATCGCTTACGGTATGCGCTCTATTGGTGGTGTGCTGGAGCTGGTGGATTACATGGAGAAATATTCTCCGAACGCCTGGATGCTCAATTACTCTAACCCTGCCGCAATTGTGGCAGAAGCCACCCGTAGTATGCGTCCTAACTCTAAGATCCTGAACATCTGTGACATGCCAGTGGGTATTGAAGTACGGATGGCAGAAATTCTGGGGCTGGCATCACGCAAAGAGATGAGCGTGAAATATTACGGTCTGAACCACTTCGGCTGGTACAGCGACATCCGTGACCAAGCGGGTAATGATCTGATGCCGAAACTGAAAGAACATGTCGCGAAATACGGTTATGTGGTGCACAAAAATATCGACTCTCAACATGTAGAAGCAAGCTGGAACGATACCTTTGCTAAAGCGAAAGATGTCTTCGCATTAGATACCAATACCTTACCAAATACATACCTGAAGTATTACCTGTTCCCTGACTATGTGGTGGAACATTCGAATAAAGAATACACCCGTGCTAACGAAGTCATGGATGGTCGTGAAAAACATGTGTTTGGTGAATGCCGTAAAATTGCTGAACAAGGTTCATCCGCCGGTGCCTCTTTGCATATCGATGAACATGCGTCTTACATTGTGGATCTGGCGCGTGCTATTGCTTACAACACCAAAGAACGCATGTTGTTGATCGTGCCAAACCAAGGCTCTGTCACAAACTTTGACCCGACTGCGATGGTGGAAATTCCATGTCTGGTTGGCAATACCGGCCCGGAACCAATGCAAATTGGCAAGATTCCACAATTCCAGCTTGGTTTGATGAATCAACAGGTTGCGGTAGAAAAACTGGTGGTTGAGGCATGGATGGAAAAATCTTACGCCAAACTGTGGCAGGCCATCACGCTGTCGAAAACGGTGCCAAGTGCCAGCGTGGCGAAAGTAATTTTGGATGATCTGATTGCCGCCAATAAAGATTACTGGCCTGAGTTGCATTAATCGCTGTTCAGCAGGCTTTGCTTGAGGTGAAGCCTGCTGAAACAGAAGATGAGGGAAAGTTGTTCTTGGGTTAAGTCATGCCACCTTTAGGTGGCATTTTTTATAGGGCTAACTGCAGTAATTGTGCAACATCATCCGGTGTAATATCGCCGTGTTCACCCAGTTTTAAGCGACCATGCTGTCTTAATTTTTCAACGATAGCTGGAATGGCAGTTGTATCCAGACCATACGCAGAGAAGCGCGTTGGCACTCCCATTGATTCAAAAAACGCGCGGGTTTTTTCTATCGCTAACGTTGCACACTGGTCAGCATTAGCTTCTTTAATGCCTAATACGTGATCGGCATATTGCACTAGTTTGGCCTTTTTCTGCGCTTTCTTGTAGCTCCAAATCGCAGGTAACACGATCGCCAAGGTTTGCGCATGATCTAAGCCATACAGCGCCGTGATCTGATGACCAATAGCGTGGATTGACCAGTCACCAGGCATACCCAGACTCAGCGTACCATTCAGTGCTTGGGTTGCCGCCCACATGATATTGGCGCGCAAATCATAGTTCATCGGATCGGTCAGTGCCTGCGGGCCATCTTCCATCAAGATCTTCAGCAGGCTTTCGGCATAATAATCCTGTACTTTACCGTTGACTGGGTAAGTCATGTATTGCTCTAAAATGTGCACCATCGCATCAACAACACCGTTGCCAACCTGACGTGCGGGCAGGCTGTAAGTGGTTTCTGGATCGAGAATGGAGAATGTCGGACGCATTAACTCAGAAAACATACCCATTTTATCTTTAGTTTCCCAGCGCGTAACAACCGCATTGCCGTTCATTTCTGAACCTGTGGCTGGGAGCGTTAATATGCAGCCGATCGGTAGTGCGGCTTTAACCATCGATGCACGGGTGTAAATCATCTCCAGCGGATCACCGTCATAGCAGCTGGCCCCGGCGATAAATTTTGTGCCATCGACCACCGATCCACCACCGACCGCCAGCAGATAGGTAATTTTTTCTTGTTTTACCAGCTCAACGGCGTTCATTAATGTTTCAAAATGCGGATTGGGTTCGATGCCGCCAAATTCAAAAAAAGTGATGTTTTCTAAGGCCGCATGGACTTGCTCTAAAACACCATTTTTTTTGATGCTGCCACCACCATAGGTGATCAGCACGCGGGCATCTGTCGGAATTTCTTCTTTTATTTTAGCTATTTGGCCTTTGCCAAAATGAATTTTGGTAGGGTTACGAAAACTAAAGTTGTTCATCTTCTTTGTTTCCTTTTAACTGTTGGTGATCACTATTGTACGGGATAAAACTTGAGTGTTTCCTCAGCAGATGCATGCGGAATTGTTTCGCGTTCTGTCGTTAACCCTTGTTTCTGTGACAGTATCGGCCCCTGTGTTTCCCTGCGTATATACATGGCGTGCAGGTATTCACTGGCTTTAAATTTCATGATGCTGTAATCGAAAATGGTGCCATCTTGAAAGTTGGAAAGAGATGTAATTTGCAGAACTGGTTCACGTCCTTGCAGGTTCAGTAATTTTTCTTCTTCTTTATCAGGCAATACTGGGGAGAATTCTTGATAACTACCTTCGATAATCAGGCCAAGGGTTTTCTCAATGTATTCGAATTTTGAGCGCTCTAAGGTGCGGATGGTCAGCTCGGGAAACAAGCTCACTGGCATAAAACTTTCTTCGATGATCTGCGGACGGTCGTTAATTTTTCGCAGGCGTTTGGTGTAATACACGCGATCGGTTGTGTTGATTTTTAAGCGGTTAGCGATTTCATCATCGGGATACACAATAGCGAATTCCAAAACATCACTGGTGATGGTTTGTCCTATTTCCTGCGAGCTTTCCAGACCACTGCGCAGTTGATCCATCAGATGCACGACTTCTTTTCGCTTGATGTAGGTTCCACTACCTTGTTTTTTTTCAATCAAATCCAATACAACTAATTCTTCGATGGCTTTGCGGATCGATACCCGGCTGGCTTGATATTCTTCCATCAGTTGTCGTTCAGTCGGCAAGACATCGCCAATGGCAAATTCATCGGAATTGATGCGAAACCGCAGCTTTTTAGCGATATTTTTATATAACACGGTAACTCCTTCGCATGGCAACGGTCTGCTTTCCAGACAATAGCTTGATTCAAGTGGTATTTATAGTACCAATTTAAGATCAATCAGGTAGCAAAGATGCATGAAATACCGGCACACTTCACAGGAAATGTGCCGGAGAGAAGGTTAAGGTGTGGCGAGTTGTGCGAGTGGCAGCAGATCAAGCAGGGGTTGCGGGTAGATGCCCAGTGCGACCACCAAAATGGCGGAGAGCAGCACCATAAAACCACCGGTCGTGAGTGCCCAGTCGTTGCTGGCATCGCGTGATGGCATACCGGGTGTGCGCAGATACAAAATACTGATCACGCGCAGATAGTAATAAAGCCCGACTGCACTACCGAACACCACGGCACCTGTCAGCCACCAGAAGTGGAACTGGATACCAACCGCCAGAATATAAAACTTACCGATGAAACCTAATGTCATCGGAATACCCGCCAATGACAGGAACATCACGGTCATCGCAGCCGTTAAAACAGGGCGACGCCAGAATAGACCGCGATAAGCAGGTAGTTCTTCCGCATCTTTCTCTTGGTAAGGGCTGGACATCAGACTCACCACCCCAAAACTACCAACGGATGTGAGCAGATACATCACCAGATAGAGCGCTACGGCTTCGAACGATAATGTACCCAGACGGCAGGCAATCAGAGCAACCAGCAAATAACCGAAATGCGCGGTGGATGAAAAACCCAACAGACGTTTCAGATTACTTTGCAGCAGGGCCAGTAAGTTACCAATGACTATCGAAACAAACGCCAGACCACCCAGCAGCTGATAGAAGAACGAATCGGTCGCTGGAATGGTATAGAACAAGCGCAGTAACACGGCAAAGACAGCAATTTTACTGACAGTCGCCAGATAGGTTGTCACCGGAGCGGGTGCACCTTGGTAAACATCAGGTGTCCACAGGTGGAATGGCACCAGTGATAATTTAAAACCAAAGCCAATCACCATCATACCCAAACCAACAATCAGCAGGGTAACGTGGGCGGTTTCAGTGGAGGGTAATTTAGACAGCTGTGCGCCGATAGTGGCAATGTCCAGACTGCCGCATTGTGCGTAAATCAGGGCAATACCGAACAGCAGGAATGCGGTCGCACTGGCAGACAACACCATGTATTTAACCGCGGCCTCCAGCGAACGACGTTGGCGGAACGCATAACCGACCAGACCAAACAGTGGCAGCGACATCAATTCGATACCGATAAACAGCGCCGCCAGATGATGTGCCTGCGCCATAACGATAGCACCGGTTGATGCCAACAACAGCAACAGATAAAACTCTTCCCGGTTGTCGGGGAATTTTTTCAGCCAAGCTCGTGCCAGTGTTACCGTCGCCAGTGAACCAATGATGATCAGCGCGGTATAAAATACAGCATACGAATCAACAATCAGCAATGGCGTGACAATGACAGGCACTGCATGACTGGCCACTAACAAGCTGATCAGTGCTGCATTTAACCCGATGACGGTAATCAGGAAAACCTGACGATGGTTACGCTGCCATGCAATTGACAGCATCACTGCGATGGCTGTCAGTGCCGTCAGCAGCAGCGGTAGTTCAGCAATCAATTGTGCAAAGTTAAACATACATATCTCCTAAGGCTGACCGGTAACGGCAAGCGCACTGTCAGGTTGTAACAGTGTTCCCGTCATGCCACTGACATCCAGCACAGGCTGTGGATAAACGCCAAGGCCAACCAGCAAGGCAACTAACAGCAGCAAAATACCAAACTCACGCAGATTTAAACCGCGCAGTGGGGTATTCACTTTACCTTGTCCAAAACAAGCGCGTTGTAGCATTGTCAGTGAGTAAACAGAAGCCAGCACTAACCCCACGGTGGAAACAATGACAATCGTCGGTACAGATGGGAAACTGCCTAACAAGATCATGAATTCACCGACAAAATTACCGGTGCCCGGTAAGCCCAGTGATGCGACAGAGAAAAACAACATGATGCCCGGTAGATAGCGCAGACGATGCCATAAGCCACCCATTTCTCGCAGATCACGGGTATGCAGACGTTCATACAATTGTCCGCACATGATGAATAAGCCTGCCGCTGATAAGCCATGAGCCACCATTTGCACCACCGCACCCTGAATGGCGGTTGCGGTACCGGCATACAGGGCGATAACCACAAATCCCATGTGCGAGACGCTGGTGTAAGCGACCAGGCGTTTGAGATCTGTTTGACTGAACGCCAGTACCGCACCATAAATGATACCAATCAAACCCAGCGTCATGGCAATGGGGGCAAAATCAGCGGAAGCATGCGGGAATAGCGGAATACCGAAACGTAATAACCCGTAGGCCGCGGTTTTCAGCAAGATCCCGGCTAAGTCAACAGAACCGGCAGTTGGCGCCTGACTGTGTGCGTCAGGTAACCAGCCGTGCAGCGGCACCAGTGGCATCTTCACCGCAAAGGCGATGAAGAAACCCAGCATCAGCATAAATTCCACTTCCGGTGCCATGCTAGTGTTCAGCAGTTGGGTGTAATCGAAAGAGAACACGCCAGTTGCCCGGTAATGGATAAAGACTAATGCCAGAATAGAGAGCAGCATCAGCAAACCACTGGCCTGGGTGTACAGGAAAAATTTGGTTGCCGCATAAATACGGGTGCGACCATCAGAGCCACTGTGTCCCCACAGCGCAATCAGGAAGTACATCGGCACCAGCATCATTTCCCAGAAGAAGAAAAACAGGAACAGATCCAGTGACAAGAACACGCCGATAACACCACCTAAGATCCACAACAGGTTCAGGTGGAAGAAACCGACACGATCCTGAATTTCATTCCAGGAACAGACGACCGCCAAAATACCCAGCAGACCGGTCAAAGACACCATCAGCAGGGAAATCCCATCCATAGCTAAATGAACGGAAATACCGAAGCGGGGGATCCACGGCAGCTGGTAATCAAGCGTCCAGTTGCCTTGTCCTGGCAGCACTAAAGAGAAATCATGTGATTGCCACAAACTGAGTGATAACAGTAGTTGCAGTGACATGGTCACCAGCGCAATCCAGCGCGGAATGTTGGTTCCTTTGTGGGTGAATTCCACCAACCAGCAGAGGAAGCCGCCAATAAACGGTAACAGTATTAACCAGAGTAAACTCACGACAGGCCTCCTAGTACACCAACAACAAAGTCAACACGACCAGCGCACCCAGACTCATGCTGGCGGCATACCAGCGCAGATTTCCGGTTACCATTTGCACGCTCAGACGATTCAGTGCACCAACAACCAGAGCACAAAGCGCTATCATTCTGTCTAACGGGTCGCGTTTTAACAGTTGGGCAATCGCCTGATATGGCATGACCAACAGGTGATGATAAAGCCAGTCAAAACCCCAGGCATTGAACCACAACGTGCTAAGCGGTTTACCGATAGATGAATTAGCCAGTTTACTCACCAGTTTACGTTCACCCAGGAACAAGAATGCCGACAGCGCAATACCCGCGATGGCAATCGTTGCTGACAGCAATTCAATCAGTAACTTTCCGTCATGGCTTTCATTGACTGCAGGGAACACGCTCGCCAGCGGCGGGGTGATCAACGCACCAACAAAGGTAGACAGCAGCATTAACACCAGCAGTGGCAGATGGTGACTGAGGCCATGTCCCGGATGTGCCTGCAGCTTACTTTCACCGTGGAACACGATAAAAATCAGACGGAAGGTATACAGCGAGGTCAGGAATGCACCGACCAGACCAGACAATAGCAGACCGGAATAGCCACCCTGATAAGCGGCAAACAAGATCTCATCTTTACTGAAGAAACCAGCGGTGACGAAGGGCAGGGCAGCCAGTGCGGAACCACCAATCAGAAACGCGGCATACACCAATGGAATAGATTTACGCAGCCCGCCCATCTTGAAAATGTTCTGCTCATGATGACAGGCAATAATGACCGAACCGGCCGAGAGGAACAGTAACGCTTTAAAGAACGCATGTGTCATCAGGTGGAATATTGCACCACCCCAGGCACCCACGCCTAAAGCAAGAAACATGTAACCAATCTGACTCATGGTGGAATAAGCCAGAATCCGCTTGATGTCGGTCTGCACCAGAGCCGCGAAACCAGATAATATCAAGGTGATTGCGCCGACAATGCCGACCAGATGCAAAACATCCGGCGCCATCAGAAACAAACCATGTGTACGTGCAATCAGATAGACACCCGCTGTCACCATGGTCGCCGCGTGGATCAATGCGGAAACCGGTGTTGGGCCCGCCATTGCATCCGCCAACCAGGTTTGTAACGGCAATTGGGCTGATTTACCCACGGCACCACCCAGCAACATCAGTGTGGCGAATTCGATCGTTGGATCACCTGCAGTCAGTTTCTGCGGGGCTAACACCAGAATATCGGCAATGTTCAGAGTGCCTAATTCACGGTAAAGCACAAACAAACCAATCGCGAGGAACACGTCACCGACGCGGGTGACGATAAACGCTTTCATTGCCGCAGCAATGTTATTGCGATCTTTATAGTAAAAACCGATCAGCAAATAACTACACAGACCGACACCTTCCCAACCGAGATAGACGAACATCAGGTTATCGGCCAGCACCAAAAACAGCATGCTGGTGATGAACAGATTGGTGTAAGCAAAGAAGCGAGAGTAACCCTCTTCACCGCGCATATACCACGATGCAAACAGGTGGATCAGGAAACCAACGCCGGTGACCACACCCAACATGGTCAGTGACAGACCATCGAGATGCAGCACTAAGCCTACTTTCAGGGTGGCAGTGTTGATCCATTGCCACAGCGTCTGATTGTAAATCGCGCCTGCAGTCGCTTGTTGCAGGAATTGCATACCGACAACGAGGGTGGTCAGTGCGGAAAGCCCGATACTACCAACCCCCACCAACGCCGCACGATTTTCACTCAGGCGACCTGCAGAGAATGCGAGGATCAGAAAACCGACAAACGGGAACAGACAAGTCAGGAATAACAGATTCATCCGCGCATCTCCTTAACCGCATCGACATTCAGCGTGTGGTGACGACGGTACATTCTCATCAACAGCGCCAGACCAATACTGGCTTCGGCGGCTGCGAGGCTGATCACCAGAATGTACATGATTTGGCCGTCTACCTGACCGTAACGACTACCCGCGACCACAAAGGCCACCGCAGAGGCGTTCATCAATACTTCGATACTCATCAGAATAAACAGCAGATTGCGACGGAGTAACAAACCGCATAAACCGAGTGAAAACAGGATGGCTGCGACGATCAGACCATGTTCAAAGGGAATGCCATTCATGCGTCATCCTCCTCGTTGCGGGTGGAAATAATGTCGCCGCGGCGGGTTTCGCGCCCCAGATGATAGGCAGCAACCAGACCTGCCAGCAGTAACAAGGAGGCCAGTTCTACTGCCAGTACATACGGGCCATACAAACTAATGCCAACCTGTTTGGCGGTAATCGGCTCACCAGTGATGGTGCCTTCAATGCCATGTAATGCCACGTAAAACACGGCCATTTGGCCAGCACTTAACAGCAGAGGGCCAACCCAGGTCATGGGTTTCATCCATTGCCGCTCTTGTTCTTGCGCGGTGCCTAAGTTCAGCATCATCACCACGAACACAAACAGCACCATGATGGCACCGGCATAGACGATCACTTGCATAGCACCGACAAAGCTGGCACCGAGGCTGAAGAAAATCATGCCGACCGCAATCAGCGACACGATCAGATATAACAGGGCATGCATCGGATTGGTTCCGCTGATGACCCCGAGGGTAGCCAGTATGGCGACTACCGACGATCCATAAAACGCGAGTTCCATATCAAGCTGCTCCTTAAGGCAGAATGCTCTTCACATCAATCGGTGCGGCTTCTTTCTGGGCACTGCCTTTCGGCTTGCCATCAATCGCCATACCACTGACACGATAGAAGTTATAATCCGGATATTTACCGGGGCCGCTGATCAACAAATCTTCTTTTTCATACACCATATCCTGACGACGGAATTCGCCCATTTCAAAATCAGGGGTAAGTTGAATCGCCGTAGTTGGGCACGCTTCTTCACAGAGGCCACAAAAGATGCAGCGCGAGAAGTTGATCCGGAAAAACTCCGGATACCAGCGCCCGTCTACCCGTTCGGCTTTCTGTAATGAAATGCAACTGACTGGGCAGGCGACTGCACACAAGTTACAGGCAACACAACGTTCATCCCCGTCAGGATCGCGGGTTAGCACGATACGGCCACGATATCGTGGTGCTAAAGGTACCTTTTCCTCGGGATAACAGAGCGTATCGCGTGGACGGAAGGCATGTGAGAACACCATGGCCAGACTACGAAGCTGGGTTCCGACACCATTTACTATATTTTTTATTTTCACGGTCTTTCCCTCACTGCGCCAACAACACCATTGCACCCGTTACCAGTAAATTGAGTAATGTCAGAGGCAGACAAACTTTCCAGCCAAACGACATCACCTGGTCATAACGAGGGCGAGGTAACGATGCTCTCAACAAAATAAATAACATCATGAAGAAGCCGGTTTTTAGGGCAAACCAGACTACCGGTGGCAACCAAGGGCCATGCCAGCCGCCGAAGAATAGCGTAACCAGCAGTGCGGAAATCAACACGATACCGATGTATTCACCGACGAAGAACAGACCCCATTTCATACCGGAATATTCAATGTGATAACCATCAGCTAGTTCTTGCTCGGCCTCGGGTTGGTCGAATGGATGACGGTGAGTGACTGCGACACCTGCAAACGCAAAAGTCACAAAACCGAAGAATTGCGGAATGATATTCCAGACATGTGTTTGTGCTTCGACGATATCTCGCATGTTGAAAGAGCCGGTTTGTGCCACGATCCCCATCAGTGACAGCCCTAGGAACACCTCATAACTCAGTGTTTGTGCTGACGCGCGGAGGCTACCGAGCAGCGAGTATTTGTTGTTACTCGACCAACCGGCGAATAACACCGCATACACAGCTAAACCTGCCATGGCAAAGAAAAACAGAATGCCAATATTGAGATCAGCCACTCCCCAGTCAGGTGTGACCGGCACAATCGCAAAGGCGATCAGGAATGAACAGAACGCAATCATCGGTGCCAATACGAAGACCAATCGATCTGCGAATGGCGGGATCCAGTCTTCTTTGAAGAACATCTTTATCATGTCGGCAACGAGCTGGAAGATCCCGCCGGGGCCAACACGATTGGGGCCATAACGATCTTGCCAAAGGCCAAGCAAGCGGCGTTCGATAAAGCTCATAAACGAGCCTAAACCGACCACCACAAGCAGCACTATCAGGGCTTTTCCAACTGCAATGAGCAGGTCGAGAAACTCTGCAGATATTGTCATGTTCTGACCTCCTGCAATGATTCAATCGTTGTTGCCAGCATAGCTGTGCTAAATGGTGTGATGCCGAGAGGCAGACCCACCAGACCATCTGCCAAATGGTGACTGACTTTCAGTGGCAACTCGAAACGTTGAGCATCCCAGATAAAACTCACGGTACAGCCATCTTTCAGTTGCAGACGGGCTGCGTCATCTTCACTGAGATACAACGCTGGTGCGGACATGCGTTTTTGAATGACATCAGAACGTTGCGTCAGTTCATCGCTACCAAATAATTGCCAGTAAGCGACAACTCGTGGCGCACTGTTTGGGGCATAAGCCGCTGGGATGTCAGTACAATACGGTGTAATGGCAGAAAGCCCGCTATCAAACAAATGTGTTCCCGGATCACCGGCCCGCAAGTGACCACCGACTTCATCCTGGAACTTATTCCAGGCAGAAGGCGAGTTCCAACCTGGTGCCCAAGCGAATGGCACTTGCTGGAAGGCTTCACGACTACCGCTGTAGCCTTCCATCGAGAAGGTAAATGCGGAATCACTGTCTTGTGTTGCCTGTGGTTCGCTGACATCGATATCTGCGCGCATGGAGGTTCGGCCACTATAACGGTGTGGTGAACGCGCGAGTTTCAACCCTTTAATACGGAATTTCGCATTTGGCGCGGCATCAACCATTGCACGCAGTGCCGGAACAGCATCAACACAACGGCTAATGAGTTCATCCATCACACCCCAATCCACACGGCGGTGCACCAGCAAGCTATTCAGTGCATGCAGCCAGTGCCAGCTGTCTTTGACGGAACGGGTGTTGTCATAATAGGTTGGGTCAAACACTTGGAAGAAGCGTTGTGCGCGACCTTCATTATTGATCAGTGTGCCGTCTGCTTCAGCAAACGAGCCCGCGGGTAAGACCCAATCTGCAGCTGCTACCAGCTCGGTTTGCTGGTGGTCGAGCACAATGAGTTGCTGAACTTTTTTCAACGCGGCTTTAACGCGGGAAGCCGGTGCGCGACGGAACAGGTCATTTTCCATGACAATCAGTGTGTCGATATGGCCTTCTTCCACCGCAGTCAGCATTTGCTCTACTGTTTTTCCGCCTAACAAGGCGCTACCCACACTGTTTGCTTCTGCCGCCACGAGCGACAAACTGACATCCGGGTTTTTCTGGCGTAATGCACTGACGATATTAGCTGCGGCATCCAGCAATGCCGGTGTTTCGCTGGTGGTACCGCTGATGATTAACGGATGTTTCGCTTTCGACAAACCATCGGCAATCTGACGGGCAACTGACATCAATGTGTCATCGGCATCCGGTACAGCGGGCGCATTGCTATCCAGTAAATGCGCGACGGCAAAACCGAGACGTGCCTGATCAACATAGGCGGCGTGGTAATGCACACAAGCCACATCATCCAAACGCGTGCTGTCTAAGCTGGTAAGATAGAGTGGGAAGCGATCATTCTGGCCGATATTCTGGATGGCTGCGATCTGCCAGACATCCACTTTTAACTCGGTTGCTTTCTGGCGTGCTTTACCTTTCACCGCCTGACGCACGGCCAATGCCATGCGCGCCGCAGTCTGGGTCAAATCTTCACCTAACACAAAAATTGCATCACAGGTTTCAATTTCACGCAGTGTAGGCGTATTCACACCACTATGGCGCAGTAACTCGGTCATTTTTTGCAGACATTGCCATTCTTTCTCGGCAACGCCGCTGGAGTAATGTTCTTCACCGACCAGTTCACGTAAGGCGAAGTTACTTTCGATACTGGCGCGCGGTGAGCCTATGCCTGCGATACGTTTAGTACGACGTAATGCATCAGCTACTTTCTCAGCGGCTTCAGTGGTGCTGAGTTCAAATAACTGATTTTCATGCCGGTGATAGGCTTTGTATGGGCGTTCCGGCAGATTGACGTAACCATAACCAAAACGACCTCGATCACACAGGAAGTAGTGGTTAATGCCGCCGTGATAGCGGTTTTCGATTCGACGCAGTTCACCATAACGTTCGCCGGGGCTGATGTTGCAACCTAAGCTACAACCGTGGCAGATGCTTGGTGCATACTGCATATCCCACTTGCGGTTAAAGTGAGCTGATTGGGTTTTGTCGGTGAATACACCGGTTGGGCAGATATCGACTAAGTTGCCGGAAAATTCGCTTTCCAGCGTGCCAGATTCTACACGGCCAAAATAGACATTGTCATGTGCACCATAGACACCTAGATCCGGGCCGTCAGCGTAATCTTTGTAATAACGCACACAGCGGTAACAGGCGATACAACGGTTCATTTCATGCGAAATAAACGGGCCGAGGTCCTGATTTTCATGCGTGCGCTTGGTGAAGCGGTAACGACGGGTGTTGTGTCCGGTCATGACGGTCATATCTTGTAAATGACAGGCGCCGCCTTCTTCACACACCGGGCAGTCGTGCGGATGATTCATCATCATCCATTCATTGACGCTCTTACGAAATTCGACTGCTTCTTCGTCTTCAATCGAGATATAGGTGCCATCACTGGCCGGTGCCATACATGACATCACCAGACGCCCACGCTTGTCATCGGGGCCGGAATATTGTTTTACTGCGCATTGTCGGCAAGCACCCACACTACCCAACGCAGGGTGCCAGCAGAAATACGGTACGTCTAACCCTAGAGACAGACATGCCTCAAGCAGGTTATCGGAACCGTTGACTTCATATTCTTTGCCGTCTACATGAATTGTGGCCATAGCAACATTACTTCCTTTTCTTTACGTCCGGTGAGTCACTCACCGGACAGGCAATCACCAGCGTTGGTTCAGCAAATTTGGCTGTATTCCGGTTGGGATCGGCGTTGCCAACATAGGTTCGGTGGTGATACCCGCTTCAAACTCAGATCTGAAATATTTGATCGCACTTTGCAGTGGTTCGACGGCACCCGGCGCATGAGCACAAAAGGTTTTCCCCGGGCCCAGTTGGCGACACAGCTGCTCCAGCGTTTCGATATCGCCGCGCTGACCTTCGCCTTTCTCCAGTGCCTGCAGAATCTTCACGCTCCATGGCAACCCTTCACGGCACGGTGTGCACCAACCGCAGGATTCACGCGCAAAGAATTTTTCCAGATTCAGTGTCAATGACACCATGTTGATTTCGTTATCAACGGCCATGGCCAGCGCTGTGCCCAGACGGCTACCTGCTTTACCAATGGAGTCAAAATCCATCGGCAGATCAAGATGTTGTTCGGTCAGAAAGTCGGTACCGGCACCACCAGGCTGCCAAGCCTTTAAGGTCAAGCCATCCCGCATTCCGCCCGCGTAATCTTCCAGAATTTCACGGGCAGTCGTGCCAAACGGTAATTCCCATAAGCCCGGATTTTTTACCCGACCGGAGAAACCCATCAGTTTGGTGCCAGTGTCATTACTCTTACCGGCAGAAATGCCTTTATACCAATCCACCCCGTTTTGCATGATGGAAGGAATGTTATTCAGGGTTTCAACGTTATTTACGCAAGTCGGTTTACCCCAGGCACCAGCTAGAGCTGGGAACGGAGGTTTGGCTCGTGGGTTAGCGCGACGACCTTCCAGCGAATTAATCAATGCAGTTTCTTCACCGCAGATGTAACGCCCGGCACCGGTGTGCACAAACAACTCAAAATTAAAGCCAGTACCGAGAATGTTTTTACCCAGGAAACCCGCTTTGGTGGCCTCTTCAATGGCCTGACGCAGACGTTGTGCGGCTTCGATATATTCGCCGCGCAGGAAGATGTAACCACGGTAAGCTTTCAGTGCATAAGCACCAATCAGCATGCCTTCAATCAGTTGATGTGGCAGTTGTTCCATCAACAGGCGATCTTTGTAAGTGCCGGGTTCCATTTCGTCGGCATTACAAAGAATGTATTTCTTGTCGAATTGCGGATCCATGGGCACCAGGCTCCACTTCACCCCAGTCGGAAAGCCTGCACCACCACGACCACGTAAACCGGCGGCTTTAACCTGATCGGTTACTGCCGTTGGTGCCATCGCTAGTGCTTTCTCTGCACCGACATAACCTTGTTTGGCGCGATATTCATCAAACCAGACCGGCTGCTGATCGACACGCAACCGCCAGGTGAGGGGATGAGTTTCAGCAGTTCGGATCATGGATATTGCTCCAGCAGTTCGTCCAGTTTATCCACGCTCAGATGACTGTGAGTATCATCATCAATCATCATGCTGGGCCCTTTGTCGCAGTTGCCGAGGCAACAGACAGGTAGCAAGGTAAAACGTTCGTCAGCCGTGGTCTGGCCAGGCTTGATACTGAGTTTTTCTTCCAGCGCTTGTTGAATGGTCTGATAACCATTGATAAAGCAAACCACGCTGTCGCAATAACGAATCACATGCCGCCCAACCGGCCGACGGAAGATTTGGCTGTAAAAAGTGGCGACACCTTCCACATCGGATGCCGGAATACCCAATACATCAGCAATCGCATAGATCGCACCATCAGGCACCCAACCACGTTCCTTTTGCACCAGTTTCAGCGCTTCGATAGTGGCAGCACGCGGATCTTCATAGTGATGCATCTCGTGCTGGATCGCCGCTAGTTCTGACGCTGATAGCGCAAACGGCTCATTTTGACATTGGCATTGATGACTCATAATTAGCGATCCACATCTGACATAACGAAATCGATACTACCCAGATACACAATCAGATCTGACACCAGTTGTCCGCGGATCACCGAAGGGATCTGCTGCAAGTGGGCAAAGCTCGGTGTTCTGATCCGCGTGCGGTAGCTCATGGTGCTGCCATCACTGGTCAGGTAGTAACTGTTGGCACCCTTGGTGGCTTCAATCATCTGGAATGATTCCTGAGCCGGCATAATTGGCCCCCAGGAAACTTGCAGGAAGTGATTGATCAGGGTTTCAATATCCTGCAACGTGCGCTCTTTTGGCGGCGGCGTTGTCAGTGGATGATCCGCTTTGAATGGCCCGGCGGGCATGTTGTGCATACACTGTTCAATGATGCGCATACTCTGGCGGATCTCTTCCACACGCACCATGGCGCGGTCATATGCATCGCCGTTTTGACCCACAGGCACATCAAAATCAAAGTTTTCATAGCCGGAATAAGGGCGCCACTTACGCAAGTCGAAGTTCAGACCAGTAGCTCGCAAGCCCGCCCCAGTGACGCCCCAGCTTAATGCTTGTTGCGTGTTATACGCAGCAACGCCAATGGTTCGTCCCATCAGAATGCTGTTTTGCAACGCGGCTTTGACATAATCATTCAGACGATTTGGCAGCCAATCCAGTAGGTTATCTTTGATCAAACGTTGCCAGCCGACGGGTAAGTCGTGCGCAACGCCACCAATACGGAACCAGGATGGATGCATACGAGCACCCGTCACTGCTTCGATAATGTTGTAAATTTTCTGGCGGTCGGTAAAGGCATAAAACACCGGTGTCATCGCACCAACGTCTTGAATATAAGTACCCAAAAACAGCAGATGGCTGTTAATGCGGAATAATTCAGACATCATGATGCGAATGTATTTCACCCGCTCTGGCACTTCAATGCCGGCCAGTTTTTCAACCGACAGCACGTAAGGCAGGTTATTCATCACGCCACCAAGATATTCCACCCGGTCAGTATAAGGAATGTAGCTATGCCAGGATTGACGTTCGCCCATTTTTTCCGCGCCACGATGGTGGTAACCAATATCAGGTACACAATCGAGGATCTCTTCACCATCTAACTGCAGCACTAAGCGGAAAGCGCCGTGCGCAGACGGGTGATTTGGGCCTAAATTCAGGAACATGTAATCTTCGCTGCTGGTGCCGCGCTTCATGCCCCATTCTTCCGGTTTAAACAGTAGCTGTTCCTGCGCTTCATCCTGACGCATTTCGTCCAGCATGAAAGGCTCAAATTCGGTCGCGCGGGCAGGGTACTCTTTGCGTAGTGGATGTCCTTTCCAGTTGCGCGGCATCAGAATACGGATCAAATGCGGATGGCCGTCAAAATGCACGCCGAACATATCCCAGACTTCCCGTTCATACCAGTTGGCATTAGGGAATTCACCGATGATGGACGGCATTTTCAGATCTGATTCCATCAGCGGTATTTTCAGGATCACGTCGCTGTTTCGCTCTATCGATAACAGGTGATAGAACATGGTGAATTCTGATGTTGGCAAGCCATGACGGTGCGTGCGCAGACGTTCATCCGTGGCATTCAGGTCATACAACATGACAAACGGTTTTGGCGCATGTCGCAGGTAGCGAATAGCATTCAGCAGAATTTCGCGTTTGATCCAGACCACAGGTACACCCATACGGGTGGTCTGCACATGCAAAATATCATGTGGGAAACGGTGCAATAATTCCTGCACCACGGGCGCATCGCGCAAATCTTGCGTTTGCCATAACTGCATATCTGGATTGGTCGGAAATTGTTGCGTCAGCTTGATCATGATAGGGCCCTTACAACTTATCCGGAGTTGGCAAATTCGTCACAGCGATCCGTTCTTCACGCAGACGATCTTTTTCACAAGGCATTTGTGCACGATAAACACCTTGATCGCCAACAACCCATGACAGCGGACGGCGTTCTTCACCAATGGATTTTTGTAATAATTGCAATGCTTGTAAGAAGGCTTCCGGACGCGGCGGGCAACCGGGAATATAGACATCGACAGGCAGGAATTTATCTACCCCCTGCACGACAGAATAGATGTCATACATACCGCCGGAATTGGCGCAAGCACCCATGCTGATCACCCATTTAGGCTCTAGCAGTTGCTCATATAAGCGCTGAATAACCGGTGCCATTTTGATAAATGGTGTGCCGGCAATAACCATAAAATCAGCCTGACGGGGTGATGCACGAATAACTTCCGCCCCGAAACGAGCCACGTCATGCACGGCGGTAAATGCGGTAGTCATCTCGACATAACAGCAAGAGATACCAAAGTTGTAAGGCCAAAGTGAGTTCTTCCGGCCCCAGTTGACGGTTGAATGCAGCACATTTTCTAATTTACCGAGCAAAATGCCTCGGCCAACATCCTGCAAGGGATCATCCACCGTCTGTTTTTTTTCAGCTGGATAACGTTCGATCGGCGCATTCGGATCGATTCTGGTCAGTGTGTACTTCATGACAAGCCTCGCAGTTACTTGGATTGGTCGATATTGCTGGATGGCAATGGTTTACTTTTCGGTGCCCAGTCGAGTGCACCGATGCGCCATAGATAGATCAGGCCAACCAGTAACAGGACGATAAAGGTTGCAGCTTCAATAAAGCCAACCCAGCCACTTTCGCGAACCGAAACAGACCATGCGAATAGAAACAGCGCTTCCACATCGAAGATCACAAAGAACATGGCGATGAGATAAAACTTTGCGGAAAAACGCAGACGAGCAGTGCCGACAGAGTCGACACCAGATTCAAACGGGGTATTTTTGCTACGTCCCTTAGCTTTGCCGCCAAGAAACGCGGCCAGACCGATCATGATGCTGCAAAGGCCAATTGCAGCTAAAACATAAAATAAAAACGAGCCATTATGAGCCAAATCAGCCATATGCCACCTCTGTTGACAACCACTCTGTAGCTTTAATTATCTTTAATGATGTGTAGTGAGAGACGACCTGCCAGCAGGACTTACAACATGAACGGAGTCGGGCAGCCGGGTCATCATGACAATGGCGGGGTTGCTGGCTCTGCACATCCTGGATCCGGAGGCAGGTGATGTTATTCACACGAGTTCCATTCAGACTAGTTAATCAAATTAATCATAGCCAGACGGAATGTCAAAATCGTGAAGAAGAACAATTAAGCCTTATTCAGCATACACTTATTCTATTCGCTATGTTAAGGGACTGTTTTGCAAAGGTGTATTTCAAAGCATGTTTTGTGTGAGCTTGAACAACAAATTTATAACAACTTGGTGCCGGTAATTCTCAAAGAGAGCGCATCGCCTTAAAAGGTGGTTACGTTTACATCAAGTAAATATAAGGACTTAGCTATTTACCCTTAATGGGTGTGGATTTAAATGAGGATGTATTTCTGAGTATTTTGAAATGTAACGCTGTGTAACTTCCTTTCCTGCGCTGATAAATTCACCGAAATATAACAATTCAGTTTGTCCGTTAACAATTGTGTAAGCGATTTCATTGGTTTACTAGCGACAATTGCCATTCTTGAGTCTGGATAGTGCGCTGTATAGCCAAAAGTGTTACCTAATTCCCGAAATTAAAGAAAGTTGATGTAAACGATTTCATATTGCAGGGAAGATCACAAAAGACTAACAAGAAACTGAGTAATGTTATTAGCGAACACACTCGATAACAAAAATGTTGTTGGGTATTTCCGTAAAAGTGCTTTGCAGCAAAAAAATAAAGACTGGAGAAAAACCGAATGAATAAGTTCTCTAAATTAGCTGTAATTGTAGCCGGTTTGACCATCGGTGCCGCAGCTCAGGCTGAAACTCTGTTAGGCTTTACGATTTATAAATACGATGACAACTTCATGTCAGTGGTTCGTAAAGGTATTGAGAAAGAAGGCGAACAAAACAAAGATATCAAACTGCTGATGAATGATTCGCAGAATGACCAGTCAAAACAGAACGACCAGATCGACGTATTGATTTCCAAAGGCGTAAAAGCGCTGGCAATCAACCTGGTTGACCCTGCTGCAGCACCTGTAGTAATTGAGAAAGCGAAAGAAAACAACATTCCGATTGTGTTCTATAACAAGGAACCAACCAAAGAAGCGCTGGATAGCTACGACAAAGCTTATTACGTAGGTACTGACTCTAAAGAAGCCGGTATCATCCAAGGCGATATCATTGCTAAACATTGGAAAGCTCACCCAGAGTGGGATCTGAACAAAGACGGCGTGATTGACTATGTGCTGCTGAAAGGCGAACCAGGACATCCTGACGCTGAAGCACGTACCACTTATGTTGCTAAAACTCTAAATGAAAATCACAAGATCAAAACTAATGCTCTGAATATGGATACCGCTATGTGGGATACCGCAATGGCGAAAGACAAAACTGATGCATGGTTGTCTGGCCCTAATGGCGAGAAGATCGAAGTGGTCATCGCAAACAACGACGGTATGGCAATGGGCGCAGTAGAAGCACTGAAAGCGCACGGCAATACTAAAACTCCAGTTTTCGGTGTAGATGCATTACCTGAAGCTCTGGCTATGATCAAGTCTGGCGCAATGGCAGGTACCGTTCTGAACGATGCTAGCAACCAGGCGAAAGCGACTTTCGATCTGACTAAAAATCTGGCAGAAGGCAAACCTGCTGGCGAAGGCACTCAGTGGAACATCGTCAACAAAGTGGTTCGTGTACCATACGTAGGCGTTGATAAAGCGAACATGGATCAATTCAAGTAAAACAAACCCTTCAAAATAGACCTAATAAGAGGAGGTTTTCCTCCTCTTATTTCTTTATGGTTGTGGCAATATTATGGCTGATATCACAGTGAATCATTCTCAGGAATATCTGCTGGAAATGGCGGGTATTTGTAAAGAGTTTCCGGGTGTAAAAGCCTTGGATAATGTGAATCTTAAAATTCGCCCTCATTCTGTTCATGCATTGATGGGTGAAAATGGTGCTGGTAAATCTACATTATTAAAATGTTTGTTTGGTATTTATGAAAAAGATGCCGGAACAATCATATTTCAAGGTAAAGAAATTAATTTCCATTCTGCCAAAGAAGCATTAGATAATGGTGTTTCAATGGTTCATCAGGAATTAAACCAAGTTAGACAACGTTCTGTCATGGATAATATGTGGTTGGGCCGCTACCCAACAAAAGGCATCTTTATCGATCATGACAAAATGTATAAAGATACTAAGAAAATCTTTGAAGAATTGGGTATTGATATCGACCCAAAAGATAAGGTTGCTACACTTTCTGTGTCTCAGATGCAGATGATTGAAATAGCAAAAGCATTTTCTTATAACGCAAAAATTGTGATTATGGATGAACCGACTTCCTCTTTAACAGAGAAAGAAGTTAATCATCTGTTTACTATTATTCGTAAATTAAAAGATCGCGGTTGCGGTATTGTTTATATCTCGCACAAGATGGAAGAAATATTCCAACTGTGTGATGAAATTACGATCTTACGCGATGGACAATGGGTTGCTACTCAGTCGCTGGAAGGGCTGGATATGGACAAGATCATCGGCATGATGGTCGGTCGTGAATTAACCCAACGTTTTCCTCCTAAAGTAAACAGACCTAAAGAAGTAATTCTTGAAGTTAATGGCCTGACTGCATTAAATCAGCCATCTATCAAGGATGTTTCTTTCCAATTGCGTAAAGGTGAAATCCTTGGTATTGCCGGTCTGGTCGGTGCTAAACGTACTGAAATCGTAGAAACCATTTTCGGTATTCGTGAAAAAGCTTCAGGTACCATTAAATTACATGGTAAAGAAGTAAAAAACACGGATGCACATGATGCAATTCGTAATGGCTTTGCGCTTGTTACGGAAGAACGTCGCTCTACGGGTATTTATAGCCAGTTGGATATTGAATTCAACTCGCTGATTGCCAACATGGACAATTATAAAGGTCTTGGTGGTTTATTAGATAATAGCCGCATGAAAAGTGATACCCAATGGGTAATTGATTCTATGCGCGTTAAAACTCCAAGTCAGAAAACATCAATAGGATCGCTTTCTGGTGGTAACCAGCAAAAGGTTATTATTGGTCGCTGGTTGTTAACTCAACCTGAAATATTAATGCTGGACGAACCAACTCGTGGTATTGACGTTGGTGCAAAATTCGAAATATATCAACTGATGCTTGAGCTCGCCAAAAAAGATAAAGGCATTATCATGATCTCATCTGAAATGCCGGAATTATTAGGTATTACCGACCGTATTCTCGTTATGAGTAATGGCCGTGTAGCAGGTATCGTTGAAACAGAAAAAACCGATCAGCAAGAAATTATGCGTTTGGCAGCTCTATATTTGTGATCCGAGGATGTTCAATATGAATGTATCAAAAACTTTAGACTACCTGAAAAATGGTGGTATTTATGTGGTTCTTTTTATTCTATTGATGATTATCATTGTTAAAGAACCTTCATTTTTAAGCTTAAATAACTTTAGTAACATCCTTACCCAATCTTCTGTACGCGTTATTATCGCGTTAGGTGTTGCTGGTTTGATTGTTACGCAAGGTACTGACTTATCTGCTGGTCGTCAGGTTGGTTTGGCTGCGATTGTTGCTGCAACCATGTTGCAGGCGATGACCAACGTGAATAAGGTTTTCCCATCCATTGGCGAAATCCCAATTCCTGTTGTTATTTTGGTCGTGTGTGTTATCGGTGCACTGATTGGTTTTATTAACGGATTTATCATTGCAAAACTGAATGTAACGCCGTTCATTACCACCTTGGGCACCATGATCATCGTATACGGTGTGAACTCCCTGTATTACGACTTGGCCGGTGCATCACCAATTGCTGGTTTTGACCCTCGCTTCTCCAGCTTCACACAAGGTTTCTTTAAGTTCGGTACCTTTAAACTGTCTTATTTGGTTATTTACGCTGCCATTGCTACCGCATTTGTCTGGGTGCTGTGGAATAAAACCAAATTTGGTAAAAACATTTTCGCCATCGGTGGTAACCCGGAAGCGGCGAAAGTGTCCGGTGTTAACGTAACAGTTAACCTGATCCTGATTTACATGTTGTCTGGTGTGTTCTATGCCTTCGGCGGTATGTTGGAAGCAGGTCGTATCGGTAGCGCGACGAACAACTTAGGTTTCATGTATGAGTTGGATGCTATCGCGGCGTGCGTGGTTGGTGGTGTGTCATTCAGCGGTGGTGTGGGTACTGTTCTGGGTGTGATTACCGGTGTAATCATCTTCACTGTTATCAACTATGGTATGACTTACATCGGTGTGAACCCTTACTGGCAGTTCATCATCAAGGGCGCAATCATCATCATGGCAGTTGCACTTGACTCACTGAAATACGCTAAGAAAAAATAAGCTTGTTTCACCCCCTTAGATATGAATCGGACTCATCGGCAACGCGGAGTCCGAATTTTTTGTATAAGAAAAATGTTCCGGCACGAATTAAAAAATGAATATAAATAATCCGGCTGAATATTCTCAGCCAGATTATTTTGATAAAAGATGATTAACGAATTTCTTGCGGTGCTGCAGCAGATGATTGACGTCTGACCAATACTGGGCGGAAAACTTGCGCTGTACTTTCCGGGGCATCCCCTGTGGCTAGTTGTAATGCCATCTGGGTTGCTTTAGTCGCCATCATCGAAATAGGGTAGCGCATGGTCGTTAATTTCGGACGAGAGAAACGTGCGAAAATAACATCATCAAAACCTACTACGGAAACATCTTCCGGCACCCGAAAACCATTATCGATCAAAACGGAAATGATCCCTGTCGCCATTGCATCGTTATAGGCAACCACTGCAGTGAATGGCATTCCACGTCCCAGTAGATCTTGAATGGCTTGTTCACCACCTTCTTCATTAGGCTCTGCGCGTTCAATGGTAATTTCATCCGGATCAAGGCCTGATTCCTGCAGCGCATCCCGATAACCGCGAATTCGCTCATAGGCATCTTCGATGTCATATTTTGATGCGACACAGGCAATGTGTTTATGACCCAATTCAATCAGATGCTGAGTAACTGTGTAACTACCGTAATAGTTATCCAACCAGATACAACGAGAGGGAAGTTCAGGCAACAATCGATTAATGAAAATCATGCCTGGGGATTTTTCCGCATACGCAGTCAGCTCTTCATTACTGAGCGCTTTACTGTGGATTATTAGTGCTTCACAACGTTTACTGATTAAAAGTTCAATTGTTTCACGTTCTTGGGCTGCATCATGCGAGCCGTTACCGATCAATAAATGTTTATGATGCGCACGACATTCGATTTCAATCGCTTTTACCATGGCACCAAAAAATGGGTCGGCAACATCAAAAACCATACAACCAATGGTATCGTTTACTCGACTAACCAGCGCTCTGGCGTTTGGATCTGGTCGATAATTTAATTCTTCCATCGCGCGGTTTACTGCGGCTCTTGCTGACTCTCCCGTTTTCGGTGAGTGATTGATTACTCTGGAAACGGTTGCAATAGAGACGCCAGCCAGTTTAGCGACGTCTTTTATAGTTGCCATAATGCGAATTTCTCATCTGATGCGCGTAGTTTTCATACTGACTAGCTGCAATATATCAGGGATAGTGATGCTATCACCAGTATAAATACTCACTAATAATAGGTTATCCGAATGAGATTAAATGTAAACGTTTACATTTTGTTTGTCAGATCACAGTCTGACGGAATACACTCTTCTAGACTAATGGACAACAAATATACCGACAGGTGTGTTGTCGTTTTTGCGAGGAGAGAACATGAAAATTCTGGTCACCGGCGGGACAGGCTACATAGGTAGTCACACTTGTCTGGCGTTAATAGCGGCAGGTTTGGAGCCGGTCATTCTCGATAATCTGTGTAACAGCAAGTTATCTGTACTGAAAAGAATAGAAGAAGTGGCGGGAAAGCGTCCTATTTTCTATCAAGGTGATGTCCGTGATCCGGCGGTGTTAGACCGTATTTTTCAGGAACAACAAATCGCCGGTGTTATTCATTTCGCGGCATTGAAAGCGGTCGGTGAATCAACACAAAAACCGTATGAATATTTTGAAAACAACATTTCAGGTACTCTGAGTTTGCTGGGCGCAATGCGTCGTGCTGGTTGTTACCGCTTTATTTTTAGCTCATCTGCAACTGTATATGGCGATCCGCATGCTGTGCCTATTACAGAAGATTTCCCTCGTTCCACTATGAGCCCATATGGTCAGACAAAACTCATGGTTGAACAAATACTGGAAGATATGCAAAAAGCCGATCCACGCTGGAGCATCACCCTGCTGCGTTATTTCAACCCGATCGGTGCGCATGAATCCGGTCGTATGGGCGAAGACCCACAAGGCATTCCTAACAACCTGATGCCTTATATCACGCAAGTAGCGATCGGTCGCCGCGATTGTCTCAATATCTTTGGTAGTGATTATCCGACCAAAGATGGCACCTGTGTACGTGATTATATCCATGTTATGGATCTGGCCGAAGGCCACGTAAAAGCATGGCAGGTTTGTGGTGAGCAAGCGGGTTTGCATATCTACAATCTGGGAACCGGGCAGGGTGTCAGTGTGCTGGAAATGGTACAAGCCTTTGCTCGTGCCAGTGGTTTGGATATCAACTACAAACTCGTTGATCGTCGTCCTGGTGATGTTGCGGAATGCTGGGCTGACCCTGCAAAAGCACAACGAGAATTAGGCTGGAATGCCAGTCGGACTATTGATGATATGACACGCGACAGCTGGCGCTGGCAGCAAGCTAATCCTAACGGTTACGAGGAATAAACCATGTTCAATCCGATAGATCATCCTCATCGTCGTTTTAACCCACTGACCGGTCAATGGGTATTAGTGTCGCCGCACCGAGCGAAGCGTCCGTGGCAAGGGCAGGTAGAAAAAGCCGCACCAGACGATCGTCCGGCACATGATCCTGACTGCTTTTTATGTGCGGGTAACACCCGAGTGAATGGGGAACAGAACCCAGATTATAAAAATACGTTTGTGTTTACTAATGACTTTGCGGCATTGATGACTGATACCCCGGCGTCACCGCATTCTGCTGATCCACTGTTCCAATGTGAATCAGCGCGAGGCACCAGTCGTGTTATTTGTTTTTCTCCGGATCACAGCAAAACATTGCCAGAGTTGCCGGTACCAGCCATCAGAGCGGTCATTGATACCTGGTGTGAGCAAGTAACTGATCTGGCAAAAGACTACCAATGGGTGCAGGTGTTTGAAAATAAAGGTGCTGCTATGGGGTGCTCTAACCCGCATCCGCACGGCCAGATCTGGGCCAATAATTTCCTACCCAATGAATTAGCCCGTGAAGAACAGACCCAAAAGCAATGGCTGACCGAAAAGGGATCTCCGTTGTTATTGCAATATGCGCAGAAAGAACAGGTCTCTGGCGAACGCACTGTGGTGGAAACAGAGCACTGGATCGCGGTTGTACCTTATTGGGCGGCCTGGCCATTTGAAACGCTATTGTTGCCCAAAGCGCATGTGCTTCGTCTCACCGAATTGAATGATGCGCAAAAACAGGATCTGGCGCTGGCACTGAAATTACTCACCAGCCGTTATGACAACCTGTTCCAGTGTTCTTTCCCGTATTCCATGGGGTGGCATGGTGCGCCTCATCATGAAGGCAATATGGACCACTGGCAATTGCATGCCCATTTTTATCCGCCGCTATTACGTTCAGCTACGGTGCGCAAATTTATGGTGGGTTATGAAATGCTGGCGGAAACCCAGCGTGATCTGACTCCAGAACAAGCCGCAGAACGTCTGCGTGCTGTCAGCGATATTCATTACAAAGAACAAGCTTGAGGAAAACTGCTATGTCATTAAAAGAAAAAGTTCTCGCTGTATTTCAAACCAGTTTTGGTTGCGAACCTGACTTGTTTGTTCGTGCACCGGGTCGTGTCAATCTGATAGGTGAGCATACTGATTATAACGATGGTTTTGTGCTGCCTTGCGCGATTGATTATGAAACTGTGGTTGCGATACAGCGTCGTGATGATAACCAAGTCGTAGTGATTGCTGCTGATTACGCTAACCAGCGCGATGAGTTTTCACTATTACAACCGATTGAGCCACACGCTGATCAGCTGTGGAGCAACTACATTCGCGGTGTTGTGAAATATTTGCTGGAAAAAGACGTGAGCCTGAAAGGGCTGAACATGGTGGTTGCGGGTAACGTGCCACAAGGTGCTGGCTTGAGTTCTTCTGCGTCATTGGAAGTGGCGATCGGCGAATCTTTCAATCAGGCCTATCAGTTAGGTTTGAGCCCCGCAGCTATAGCACTGAACGGTCAGGAAGCAGAAAACAAGTTTGTTGGTTGTAACTGCGGCATCATGGATCAAATGATTTCAGCCAGTGGTCAGAAAGATCACCCTCTGCTGCTAGATTGCCGTTCACTGGAAACCCGACTGGTCAAAATGCCTGATGATCTGGCAGTGCTGATCGTGCATTCCAATGTGAAACGCGGTCTGGTTGATAGCGAATACAATACCCGTCGTAAACAATGTGAGCAGGTCGCAGACTTTTTTGGTGTGAAAGCACTGCGTGATGTGTCGCTGGAGCAACTGCAGTCTGCTGCAGAGCAAGGCAAGCTGGAACCAGTGGTTTATCAACGTGCTCGTCATGTGATCACTGAAAATGCACGCACACTGGAAGCGGCTGATGCGCTGGAATCAGGCAACCTGGAAAAAATGGGTGTCCTGATGGCGGAATCGCATAACTCGATGCGCGATGATTTTGCTATCACCGTTCCAGCCATTGATGCGCTGGTTGAAATCCTGCAAAAACATATCGGTACAGATGGCGGAGCTCGTATGACCGGTGGCGGTTTTGGTGGTTGTGTGGTGGCGTTATTGCGCCCGGCTCGTGTGGCAGAAGTTATTGCTGCTGTGGAAGCTGAATATCCGCTGAAAAGTGGCCTGAAACCAACTTGTTATGTTTGTAAAGCCAGTGCGGGTGCCGGCCAATTTTAATCGGAGCAGTTCATGACACAACTCATTGAGTTAGAAAATGACGCCGGATTGCAGCTGAAGCTGATGACAACAGGGGCTGCCCTGTTGTCATTAAATGTTCCGGTCGGCGATGGCTACCGGAATGTGCTGCTAGGTTGTTCTCCAGAACAATACGCCAGCCAGCAGGTTTATCTGAATGCCATGGTGGGTCGCTTTGCTAATCGTATTGGCGGGTCGTTGTTGCATTATCAAGATCAAACCTACCACTTGATCCCAAGTCAGGGCGAAAATTGCCTGCATGGTGGTACGGAAGGGTTTGATCGTAAGGAGTGGCATGTTGTCAGCCAGCAAGCCGATAAAGTCATTCTGTCACTGCATTCACCCGATGGTGACCAAGGCTTTCCCGGTGAGTTTGACACCACCTTGACATACTCACTGCAAGGCACTGATTTAGTAATAGAGATTGAAGCTACAGTCTCTAAACCTTGCCCAGTGAATATGACCTGTCATGGTTATTTTAATCTCGATGGAAAGCGCAGTGATGTTCGTGATCATGAGTTGATGGTGAATGCGAATGACTATCTGCCAATCGATAGCATGGGAATTCCTCTATCCGCTCCGCAACCGGTGGAAGCAGCACTTGATTTACGTCATCAGCGTTGTTTGCGTGAGCAGTGGTTGAGTCATCCACAGTTGGTGTCTGCGAAAGGGTTTGATCATTGCTATGTATTAGCAACCGATGGCCCAGAACAAGTCGCTGCGCATCTGGTTTCTGCCGATAAAAGGCTGGCGATGGATGTGCTGACTGACCAACCAGGGTTACAGATTTATACCGGTAACTATTTGGCTGGGGCTCCTGCGGGTAGCGAAGAACCATATCATGACTATGAAGGTATTTGTCTGGAAACGCAGTTATTTCCAGATAGCCCGAATCGCCCTGAGTTGGGTGATCCTTGGTTATTGCCGGGGCAAACGTATCGCCATCTAACCTGTTACCGTTTTATTGCACAATAAATTCTGCTTACTCTGTTAAAGCCGGAACATTTTCCGGCTTTTCCTTCTGCCTATCCGTACATTTAGTTAAAATAGCCGACCTTATTCTGAGCGCATCCGGAGACACCATGCCGCATCACGGGCAACCCATAACTCTTTCTATCGATACTCTTACTGATAAGGGTGATGGCATTGCTAATTGGCATGACCGCAAGGTTTTCATTCCCGGCACACTTCCTGGTGAACAAGTAGAAGTGATGTTGCATGGCATCAAGCCTAAATACGCTCAGGCTGATCTGATCCGTATCATTCAACCGCATCCACAACGAATAGAACCACATTGCAGCTATACGGAATGTGGTGGTTGCCAACTGGCTTATCTGGCTTATAGCGAACAATTAAAAATCAAACAGCAGCAGGTTGTTGATGCATTACAGAGCAAAGGCATAATGAGTTCTGTTGAACCATGTCTTGGTATGTCACAACCGCTGGCATTTCGTAATAAAGCGGTTTATTCCGTGCGCACCGAAAACGGCGAGCCGCAAATTGGTTTTTATCGTAAGAACAGCCATCAAGTCGTCGATATTGCGGCTTGTCCTGTGCAACACGAGCAGACGACAGCGATCATTGCAGCGATCCGGCAATGGATGAAGGCGTTTAATATTGCGGGTTACGATGAAGCCAATCATACGGGCTGTGTTCGTTATGTCATGAGCCGGCATGGTTTTAAAACCGGCTCATGCATGGTGGTGCTGGTGACGCTGACCGATGAATTACCAAATGAAATTGAATTACTGACTGCTTTGGCTGCAATCGACGGTATTGATAGCGTGATCCACAATATTAATGCTGAACGTGTTAATCGTATCCTAGGCACACAACAACGCCTGTGTTACGGCAGTGAAACTATTGAAGATGAATTGCATGGGTTAACCTTCACAATATCGGCACATTCGTTCTATCAGGTTAATCCACAACAAACCGACCAACTCTATGCGACAGCGCTGCATTTTGCAGAACTCAGAGGTAATGAAACGGTATTTGATATTTACTGCGGCATCGGCACCATTTCATTGTATCTGGCACAGAAAGCGCAAAAAGTCATTGGTATTGAAATCGTACCACAGGCCATTGATGACGCTCGAGCTAATGCACAACGCAATCAGTTAGCCAATACAGAATTCTATGCTGGTAAAGCCGAAGAGGTTGTTCCTGCACTGTATACGCAAGGAATGCATGCTGATGTCGTAGTTGTTGATCCGCCGAGAAAGGGCTGTGAACTATCGGTGTTAAACACCATGCTCGCAATGTTGCCCCAACGAATTGTTTATGTTTCATGTGAGCCGGCATCATTAGCCAGAGATTTAGCTGTGCTGCAGAAGGGTGGATATAACATAACTAAAGTACAACCCGTTGATATGTTCCCGCATTCGATGCATGTAGAAACAGTTGTACAGTTAATCAAAAAGTAAAATATCAGCATGGAACATGAACTTATGAATCCATGCTGTTTATGATCTGGATTTAGCCCTCTTCACGAGCTTTGCGCTGATGCTCTTTTTTATCAAGCCAACTCACTGATTTACTCACGGCATCTTGTACCCGCAATTCCATCTCATCACGTTGCGCTGGTGTGGTGAAATAAATCATATCTACATTGTGACGAATATAGTGGGCGGGCAGTTGATTTAAAACTAAGCAGGATAGATCAGCTAGGTACTCTTCATCGCGAGTTTTATGTAATTCGAGCGCTTGAATATGTTGTTGCAGCAGATCTTCATAAAAATTATGAACATCATCGGGGATCAGAGCCATCGACTTATTCCTTCAGTCAAACAAATAACTGATTAAAGCATATAACAAAAAAGCACGCAGCTTTGTGGGCTGCGTGCTTTTTTAAGAAATTTGGTGCGAAAGGAGGGACTCGAACCCTCACACCCGAAGGCACTAACACCTGAAGCTAGCGCGTCTACCAATTCCGCCACCTTCGCACTGATTGTCTCTGACTGATTTTACATGCTGTCAGCAACATGATTTTGGTGCGAGAGGAGGGACTCGAACCCTCACACCCGAAGGCACTAACACCTGAAGCTAGCGCGTCTACCAATTCCGCCACCCTCGCACACAATCTGACTATTTTTACATGCTGTCAGCAGCATGGTTTGGTGCGAAAGGAGGGACTCGAACCCTCACACCCGAAGGCACTAACACCTGAAGCTAGCGCGTCTACCAATTCCGCCACCTTCGCATCTGGCCGGCATTCTACCGGTTCCAGAAAACACGTCAACTATCAACCATAAGAAAAACAGAGAAATTGGTCAGATCGCTCTGTTTTTCATCAGTTAATTAGTGCCAACCTAACGCATTACGATACATGTCTTCATAACCATGTACGGAATCTGACCATAAATAGCGAGTCAGCATGGCATTACGTTGTACCCGGCGAAACTCCTGCGGATCCTGAACATAGAACAGTAATGCCCGTCGTAATATATTCAACAAGTCATTTGGCTCTGGATCTTCAAAGACAAACCCGGTTGCTTTCGCCGGATCCTGATCATAATCAGTCACTGTATCTTTCAATCCACCGACGGCCCGAACAATAGGTAAAGTACCGTAAGCCAGGCTGTACATCTGGTTTAGACCACAAGGTTCAAATTGAGATGGCATCATGAAGAAATCACTACCAGCTTCAACCAGATGTGCCAATTCATTGCTATGTGCATTGATAAAGACAAATTTCTGAGGGAATTGCTGAGCGATAGCTTCCAGACGCTGTGCCAGAACCGGATCGCCAGATCCAACGATAATGACCTGAACATGGTGAACCAAAAATTTCGCCAAAATAGGCAATAAATAATGGATACCTTTTTGTTCAGTTAGGCGACATACCATCCCAAAAACAGGCAGATCACAAACCGGAAGATTAGCGCGTTGTTGTAACTGGCGTTTGCACTCAATCTTACCTTGCAGGTCATCAACATGATATCTGGCTGGGATCAGTTGATCTGTCGCTGGATCCCAATCGTTATAATCACATCCGTTGATGATCCCACAGATATCAGCAGCACGATCCTGGAAGTGCTTCGCCATGCCATGTCCACCGAGATAGGACATAAGCTCTTTAGCGTACGTAGGGCTAACGGAATTTATCTTGTCTGCGTATAAAACCGCACATTTCAAGAAGTTAATGTAGTAAGGGCCCTGATAAATGGATTCATTATGGGCATTCCTAATTTCTGGTAATGCCCATAGCTGACCTCGTTCACAAATACCCTGAAACGCGCCATTGTGAATGGTAATGACACTTTTCGTTTGTGCAAAAAAAGGATTTTGACCAAACCGCGTTTTTAACAGCATAGGCACTAACGCGGTATGCCAGTCATTGCAATGCACAATGTCAGGTCTGAACCCGAGTTGTTCCGTAGCTTGTAAGGTCACTGCAGAGAAAAAAGCAAAGCGTTCACCGTTGTCTGCATAGGCATTATTATTTTCACCATACAGGCTTGGTCGCTCAAAATAATGTTTATTCTCAACAAGATATAACGGGATATCCGCTAAATATAATTGACGTATCTCATAGGGGACATCGACATACTGAGGTTCTGTCGATAAGACCCCAGAGGCTATAATCGAACCCTGTTCGCGTTGTGATATTGCGCTATAACCTGGAATGATGATCCTGACATCATGACCTGCGCGTTTTAACTCCAAAGGGAGGGCCTTGGCCACATCAGCCAATCCTCCGGTTTTAACAAAGCTTTCAACTTCTGATGCAATAAACAGTATATTCATTTATCAAAAACCAACTCTAGCCCCTTTCGGGATGACAACAATACCGCCTTCAGACACTGTAAAGCGCTGGCGATCATAGGCAAGATTTTCTCCGATCACGGTGCCAGGGGCTATTTCAACCTGTTTATCAATGATCGCTCGACGAATTTTACAACCCTCTCCAATTTTCGCATCTCCCAAAAAGATAGATTCACTGATTTCTGAACCTGAGGCTATGTTGCAACGGAATCCGAGAATACTGCGATTAATACGAGCACCTTGAATATAACACCCTGCGGACACCAGCGATTGAGAAACGTTTGTTTTATAGACAGCGGTATCAATAAATGTCGCTGGTGGTAATGGTGGATAGAACGTATGTAAAGGCCACTTACGGTTATAGAGCGAAAATGGTGGGTTATCGCTGACTAAATCCATATGTGATTGCCAGTATGAATCGATGGTACCGACATCGCGCCAGTAAGCGCCGATTTCACCTTCAATCTGATTTACACTGAAATCATAGACATAGACAGGTGAATGAGGATAAAGACCTGGAATTATATCTCTACCAAAATCATGGCTGGAGTCCTCTTTTTCCCCGTCAGCTGTCAGTTCACTTAATAATGTATGAGTTTCAAAAATGTAGTTACCCATAGAAGCCAAAGCAAAACCAGGATCACCTGGAATTGATTTTGGATTTTTAGGTTTTTCTTCAAAACCGATCATTCGTCCTTCTGCATCAACCTCAATAACACCAAAAGCAGACGCTTCTTCGATAGGAACTCGAATTGCAGCAACTGTCAGCACCGCATGCTTTTCTTTATGAAAATCCAGCATCTGACGAATATCCATTTTATAGATATGGTCACTGCCAAAAATACAAACATGTTCAGGCGTACTTTCCTCAATAAACCCTATATTTTGGTAAATCGCATCAGCTGTACCGTCATACCAACGTTTTCCCATTCGCATTTGTGCAGGGATCGGGTCAATAAAGCGTCCGCTGATCCCAGTCAAATTCCATCCTTTTTTCAGGTGAATATAGAGAGATTGAGATTTAAACTGCGTTAGTACATAGATGCGTAACATGTCTGAGTTGATAAAATTATTCAGAACGAAGTCAACTAAACGATAACTACCGCCAAAAGGAACGGCAGGTTTACTTCGTGATACGGTCAATGGTTGTAATCGTGTTCCTTCGCCACCTGCTAGTATCATTGCTAATACACCAGACATATATGCTCCTCTATTTTTATTGAAACCAATATTTCATTAATACATCAAGGCAAGGATCGTTGGACATCAGATCCTGAATAATTCATCTTTGCATTTTTGGGTGCTGCCGGACTATCTGATAAATCAGCTATATGTAATGACTAAGTGTAGTAGGCTAAAGCTAAAAAGCCTGTGGCGTGGGTCAAGAGTTAGCAAACAACAGAAGAGAGAAGACAAAAAAATCAGAAGGGCAGCACTTACTAGATGACAAAGAACAACGATGGCATATGCCATCGTTTTAATTTAACAGATCCCATATGAGTTTGTTAATGCAATTACTCTTAATATGCCCGAATAATTTTAAAACGAGAGTTTTCATTGATAACGCTAACAGACTGAAAAACCTCAGCAAGAATAGGTTCATAACGTAAAAATCGATTAGCTACTAAAAATAGCTGCCCATGTTTTTTTAGATAGTCCGGTGCCTGGCGTAGCATGCGTTCTGTGGCTTCATAATTGGTATTTAACCCAGCATGAAAAGGTGGGTTCGATATGATGAAGTCAAATTTGCTGGTGACATCTGAAAACATGTCTGACACGATTACATCAGCAGTCAGGTTATTTTCTTCTAAGGTTTTGGCTGCAGAATGTAATGCAAGTGCATTTACATCGGTCATCATGACCTTTGCTGTAGCAGAGCGCTGGCAAAGCGTTGCCCCAATGACGCCGGCTCCGCAACCTAAATCTAAAATGTCGCCATCAAGCTCGGGTAGGCTATCCAGTAACAGTTGTGTGCCCTCGTCTAATTCTCCCGCGCTGAAAACACCGGGCAGAGCGGAAATTTTTAACTCTGGCAGATTCGGTGTCAGTCGTAACGAATAGTGAGAATAAAGAGACTGCAATTCAGGCATCGCGGGAGGCGAAGCTAACTGAGCATAAAATAGGGAACAATGACGAGCACTATCGAGTTTTTGCACTTTGTTGCTATAAGCTTGTAATAATTTAGGCGCTGCATTCACTCCACCTCTATTTTCGCCAATAACAAAAACGTCACTTCCAGGCTTCAACAAAGGCAGCACAGTGGCTAACCATAACCCAGCTTCTTGTTTTGCTTTGGGCATAAACAGTAATACAGCCTCAAACATCTGATTTTGCTTATCACTGAAAAAACCGTATTGCAGTCGATTCCCCAGATTTGGTGCGATATTGCGTAGCAGATTAAATACGCTGTAATCAGAGACTAAGAAGTTCGCATTAGCCTCTGAGAGTAATGGGCTTAAAGATACGGATTGAAGTTGACCGCAAATAAGTATGTTCTTATTTTGAAATAGTGACTGATGACGGATCAGAAAAGAAGATAAATTATTGGGTTCTGCGTATGGCATAAAAGTTATGTTCGGGTAGAAACAGACAATGATTATCCTATAAAAAAAGACCTCTGCACATGGCAGAGGTCAGATGTTCTCACTAGGTAAACTGGATCACAGGTTACCCGTTACAATTTTAGGCGTTACAAATATTAACAGTTCTTTCTTTGTATTCGCGTTAGTTGTGCTACGGAATAGGATGCCGACACCTGGAATATCACCTAACACCGGTACTTTGCTAACAGTCTTTTTGATGGAGCGGTTATATATACCGCCCAACACTAATGTTTCGCCATTTTTTACGAGCACTTGAGTGTTAATCGCTTGTGTTGACAGCGCGACGGCTGTACCTCCATTACCAGTGCTGACATCTTTATAAATGTCATCTTGAGTTACATGTAAATCAAGTATCACATTATTGTCAGGTGTTATTTGTGGTGTAACTTTCAGGCTTAAGACAGCCTTTTTGAAGGCGACAGTTGTTGCACCACTAGATGCGCTTTCGTTGTAAGGAATCTCATAGCCTTGTTCTATCAGCGCTTCTTTCTGATTAGCAGTTGTGACTCGAGGACTGGAAATAATCTCTGCTTTATTTTCATTTTCTAATGCGCTGAGTTCTAAATCCAGTAATGAACCATCCGCTAATTTTGCAACCTGAAATGCAATGCTGGCAGCAGTACCTGTAGATGGATTAGCAGCTAAATTTACATTTAAGCGATCACCAACATCAGGTGTAGAGCCTGTTGCTGCTGTATCTAAGCCTTCTAATGACCCTGATACACTAGCACTGCTATTGACATCAGTGACACCCCAACGAATGCCTAGTGCATCATCAACACCATCGGTAACTGTGACCATTCGGGCTTCAATAACAACCTGCTTAACCGCGACGTCTAAGACCTTGATCATATCCTTAATATGATCGATAACATCTGCGGTGTCTTTTACCAGTAATGTATTCGTGCGTTCATCAACACTTACAGCACCACGAGGAGACAACAGGCGAGTTTTATCGTCAGCAAGTAACTTCGCCATATCTGGGGCTTTGGCATAGTTGATCTGGACATACTCTGTCACTAAAGGAGCTAAATCAGCTACTTTTTGCTTGTTTTCCAATTGCTGTTTTTCTTGTGATGCAATTTCGGTAGCTGGTGCGACTAAAAGAATATTATTATCCAGTCGTTTATCCAAGCCTTTCACTTTTAAGACTGTATCCAGCGCTTGTTCCCATGGCACTCCATCCAGACGCAGGGTAATATTGCCACCTACTGAATCTGTTGTGACCAGATTCAATTTATTAAAGTCAGCAATCAACTGTAAGACCGTACGAACAGGAACATCCTGAAAATTAAGAGAAATTGGTTTCCCTTTATATTTTTTAGGTGCGTCAGCTTTAGTTGTTCGCAGCGGAGGACTCACTTCCACAATGAATAAATTGCCGGATTGATCATATTTATAATCAAATTTGCCTTTGATACCGAGATCAAAGGTTACATTACTTTTATTTTGTCTGACGTCAACGTTGTAGACCGGTGTATTGAAGTCAGCTACATCCATTAAAGCCAATAATTCAGGTTTAATGGCTGTTGCATTGAATGAAGCAATAACGTGATCACCTCTGGCGCTAACTTCAACTGCTGCAGCACTATTTTGTAAGTTAATCAGTAATTGACCTTGTCCATTTTTGCCTCTGCGAAAATCGACATGCTCAATACTATTTATGACCCCTGATGTACTTTTCATCGAGCTATCGTCTGTTGACGACGTCGTTGGTGCTGTTACCAATTTACTCGTTGATGTAGCTTGAGGTTTCGCATCATTGGCCAATGATTGCCCCAATGTGACGGAAATATGAGAACCGTCTTGCTTGATGCGATAAGGCATCAACCGTTCCAGATTCACTGATACATCCAGCCCTGCATTTTTGGGCTTAACAAGTATGTCTTGAATACCTAATCGTTCGATAGGGATTGAATTTTGTCGCAATGCAGAACTGGTTGCTGGAAAATTCAGATATAGCTGATTAGGTTGATATTTCAATTTATCAGTAAATGTGGTTACCGGTTCATTGAAATCAAACTGTAATTCAAGCTGATCTCCACTAAGAGGGCTAACCCGGATATTTTGAAGCTCCGTCAGGGCGAATACCGCAGTGGAGTATGCAGCGAAAGAAAGCACAGCCGCCGTATATAATCCTGAATTAAATAGTCTGTTAGTGCGCATGACTCATCCCTGTTTTTTGTTAGCGTTAGTAGCGGACGTATTGAGCGCCAGTTTAGTTGTTCTGTTGTTCCAGCAACCACTACCATCCGGTATCATCTCGACTACATCGATATCATCTTTAGTCACTTTGGCTATCTTACCGTGGTTTAATCCCATGTATTGACCTAATGTAACCCGATATACGACTCCCCCCGGTGCTTGCACCAGCCCCCATAATCCACTGTTATCAGCTAATGTTCCTTTCATCCGCAAGTTATCAAGAGAGTATTGCTCCAATTCTTCTTTTTCCCTGCTGATATCAGGTTGTATACATTTTGCTTTAACTTTACCAATGAGCTGACCTTGCTCAGGTTTAGGGTCGATAAACGGATTCCGGGCATTCTGAGCTGAAAAATTCATTGGTTCATAAGGCGTTATCGTTGGTAGCGGATCTATTGGCTGCGCAGGTCGAGCTTTAACCTGAGCGACATATGTTTGTAAATCAGCATTCTGCTCACAGCCTGAAATCATAACTGCACTTAAAAAAAGGATCAGTGTTCTATATTTCATTTCGTCACCGTCCCCTTATTTTGTTTTTGGTCAGGGTCATAGCGGTAGGTCTTAGCCTGAACGGACATTATAAGGTTATCCGCACCGTCTTTAGCCTCTTTGTTTACTGTAAAACTGCCAAGTAAAACTATTCTCGGTAACGCGGCAATATCAGCCGAGAATTGCCCTAACTGATTGTACTGACCAGAGAGATCAATTCTCATGGGAAGCTCGGTATAAAACTCCCTTTTAATTTCTGGTTCCCAATTTATCCGAAGTAACTTTAAACCGTTGTTAGTTGCAATATAACTAATATCATCAAGCAGACCAGCAACTTCGTTTTTATTCGGCAGTTGCTTTAACTGATTTTTTAGCATCTCTTCCAGTTGAATCATCTGTTCACGATAGGCCGTTAGACTACTTGCCTGAGATGCTCTAACTTCAAACTGGCTTTTTAATTCAATTTCCTGTTGTCTGGTCTGATCAAGTTGCTTGATTGAATCAGAAATCAGCATGTAGTAACCAGCACCACCAATTAACACGCAGACAAAAGCAATTAAAATGCTTTTAGCCAACACCGGCCAGGATGCTATATCATTTATGTCTAGCTCGTTTAACCCTTGAAGATTCATTAACGCCCCCTTAGTGCTCTTATTTTTTTGGAGCGGGATTAGAATTATTGTTATTCAATACGTTAAACCGCATTGAAAATTCACTCAATTTCATGAGCGCAGTGTCATTGGCAAAGATCGAATTAATAGCGGTTTGTCCTAACCAGCCACTACCATCAATCAATCGCATTGTACTTGCAACACGGTTATATGCTTCCGCTTTGCCAACCGCGTCAATTTGAGACTGATTAACATTGACTGACTGCAGATATACGCCATTTGCAATAACCACGGGGAGGTCATTAAATAATTTAACGGACACGTTTCGGCTTTGCTGTAACGTATCAATTAATTTCATGCGGTTAACTAATGACAATTTCTGTGCTTTTATCTCATTGATCTGGCCAATTTGAGTATCGAGTATGGCTATCTCATGTTGTAAAAACTGGTTACGTTGATTCTGAGCGCTAATCTGATGATTAAAATATTGATTAACGGCAAATACAATACCAGCGGCTATAAGACAAGCTACACCTAAAAGAATGAAGAAACCTTGTTTTTGGCGCTCTTTAGCGGATTCACGCCATGGCAGAAGATTTATATTTGACATGGTGTAAAACTCCTTAGCGCTAATCCCAGCGCGGTCATATATTTAGCCCCATGACCAAAGTTATCCGCCAGTTTATGTTGGTTATATAATAATACCGGGTCAGGATGTCTAACATCGATCTCCAGTTGCAATGCTAATTGTTGACGTAATCCAGGAATTAAACTCCCACCACCTGAAAGAACTAGCATATCTACAGTACGGTTTCCTGATGAACTACAAAATAATTGTATGTTTCGTTTTATATGTTGAGTTAGCTGGTTGATATAAGAGTTGACCACATCAATATCGCTGTAAGAAGAAAGAGATCCTTTCAACTTCACATTCTCAGCTTCTTCCGGTGGTAAATTATAGAACGTAGCCAGTGAACGAGTGAGACTTGCGCCACCAAAATCCTGTAGGCGTGAATAAATAAGCTCTCCTTGAAAGATAATGCCAAAGCTCAGAGATAACTCTCCGATATCAACTAATGCACAGAATTTATTGGCATCCGTTGCTAACAGTGATTTTTCCATAGAGACAACTGCACGCGTAAGCGCATGCATACCGACATCAACTACTTTGACGGTAAGGTCACTGTCATTAAATACGCTGATGGCGCTGGCTATAGACTGAGAGCGGGCAGCACAGATAAGAACGTCATTACGTGCCGGATCAGAGATATTGGGGCCTAATACTTCAAAGTCCAGACTAACTTCATCAAGAGGGAAGGGAATGAGTTGCTCGGCTTCCATCATAACGATGTTTTCAAAATCAATTTGATTAATGTTGCTGGCGACTTGTGTGATTTTTGTAATAACACTGGAGCCATTTACTGCGGTTGCCGCATTTTTATATTTACCTGGCAACATTCTTAGGAGTTGTTTAAATGCTTGAGAAACTCGGTCTACATCTTGTAACTGGAAATCACGTATAGCACCTTTTGGCGTTGCTATTTCAGCCCAGGTATCAATAGAAAAACTCTCGGCACTTCCTGAAACAGCAACTGCTTTGATCGTGCTACTACCGAAGTCGACCCCTAACATGGGGGTGTTCGTGCTCTTTTTTATAAACCTGAACATAGAGGCGTCCATGCAGATGTTGTTAAAATAGGCGCAACGCGCCAATCGGTGTTTTAACTATAGCTGTAAGGTTAGATTTTGGCGATACGAATGTATCCTTCAATTCTCTCGAATTTGAAGCAGATAACACTATATACTGCACACCAGTAGGGTCTTTGATGGTGGATATTCAGGGTATGTTTAAATGGTTTAAGCGATTGTTATGGTTGTTACTGTTAGTGTTGTCAGTTGGTATCGCTGCTGTTGCTGCTTTTTATTTCCATCTTGAGAAAGATTTACCTGATGTTTCAACACTAAGAGACACTACATGGGAAACGCCACTGAGAGTTTATAGCTCTGATGGTGTTTTGATGTCTGAATTCGGCGATGTGAAGAGAATTCCTTTACGTATTGAGCAAATTCCAGTGCAGATGCGACAAGCATTCTTGGCAATAGAAGACTCTCGCTTTTACGAGCACCCTGGGATCGATTTAATAGGTATAGCCAGAGCGGGTGTTGTTTGGGCTGTCTCTGGGCAAATGCGCCAGGGCGCTAGTACTATTACTCAGCAGGTTGCCCGTAATTTTTTCCTGAGTCGTGAAAAAACGCTTTTACGGAAAATTAAAGAAGTTTTTTTGGCATGGCGAATCGAACGAGAACTGACGAAAGACGAGATCCTTGAGCTTTATCTTAATAAAATCCCGCTTGGATATCGTTCATATGGCGTTGGTGCTGCAGCACAGGTTTACTATGGTAAAACAGTGGATCAGCTGACATTGGGAGAAACCGCCGTGATTGCCGGTTTACCTAAGGCGCCATCCATGCTGAATCCCATCCGTTCACCGCAGAGAGCGTTAACCCGGCGTAATCTGGTTTTATCCAGAATGTTACAGCTTGGTATGATTGATCAAAATGCATATCAGCAAGCGGTAATTGAACCGATTGTGACTCGTTATCACGGTACTAATGTTGGCCTTGATGCGCCTTATCTGGCTGAAATGGTCAGAAAATTTATGTTGGAAAAATATGGTGAAGAGTCTTATAGCAAAGGCTATCAGGTCTATACCACGCTGAGCTCTTCGCAGCAGCAGGCCGCACAATCGGCAGTATTTAAGGGACTGTTAGATTATGACATCCGTCATGGATATCGCGGCGTAGAAAAGCACCTTTGGACAAAGGGCGATGCCTGGAACATCGAACAAATCACCAACTACCTCAGCGATTTACCTAGTTATGAACCATTTGAGCCTGCCATTGTTACTGCTGTAAATAATAAAGAAGCCACTATTATTGTTAAAGGTGGGCTTGATGCGACTATAGCTTGGGATGGTTTGAAATGGGCTCGTCCTTTTATTAGTGATGAACGGCAAGGTGTGGCACCGAGAAAGGCAACAGATATCCTCCAAGCTGGCGATCAGATATGGGTTTGGCAGGATGAACATAGCGATCAACTCCGTTTGGCTCAAATTCCCGACGCCAATGCGGCCTTTGTAGCGCTAAACCCGAAAAATGGTGCTATTCAGGCCTTAGTTGGTGGTTTCAGCTTTGAGATCAGTAAATTTAACCGTGTTGATCAGGCTCGCCGACAAGTTGGTTCTAACATTAAGCCATTTATCTATTCAGCGGCATTAGCTAACGGATTTACATTAGCTTCTATTATCAATGATGCACCTATTACTCAATGGGATGGTGGTACATCGGGTTGGAGCCCTAAAAATTCACCACCGGAATACGACGGTCCAATTCCCCTGCGTGAAGCGCTGGCGCGTTCAAAAAACGTTGTAACAGTTCGCTTATTGCGCAGTGTAGGTATTGATAATGTTTTAGATTATCTGCGTTTATTCGGTTTTCCTGACAGTAGTTTGCAGCGGAATGAGTCTATTTCTTTAGGTACAGCAGAGTTTACTCCATTGGAATTAGTGAGTGGTTATGCTGCTTTTGCTAATGGCGGATTTAAAATAACTCCTTATTTCGTTGATCGAATAGAAGATGCCGCAGGTAATGTTGTCTATGAAGCAACACCAGCAATGGCTTGTGCTGGGTGCGGCAAGCTGGCAGAAGCCGGGCTAGATAAAACTGATGCTTATGATGAAGAGTTAGGGGATTGGCATAGCCAATGTCCGATTGATCCAGTGACACCGCGTAATCAGGCCACACGTATAATGAGCACGGCGAATGCCTTTCTGATCACAGAAGCATTGCATTCAGCCATATATGGCGGTGCCGATCGCGGATTAGGTGGTTGGATGGGAACAGGATGGCGTGCGGCTAAAGAACTGAAACGAAGTGATCTGGCTGGGAAAACAGGAACCACCAACGAAGCAAAGGATGCTTGGTTTAGTGGTTTTACGCCGAATGTGGTGGCGACGGCATGGATTGGTTTTGATGATCATCGCCGTGCATTAGGGAGAAGTATTGCAGGTAACGAATTTGGTGCCAGCGCAGCACAGCCGATTTGGATCGAATATATGAAAGTTGCTTTGCACGGTATCCCGGATCGCGCTTTTGCACAACCGGATGATATCGTGACTATGCATGTAAATAACTATTCTGGGTTAGCCATGACAGGCGCTTCACCGGGCAGCCGACAAGAGTTTTTTGAAAAAGGCAGCGAACCATCTGCTGTTGGCCAGCAAGAAAGTGTTTTATTTGATAATGGCGATATCAATAGTGTGCAACCACAAACACCGCCATCGTCAACATCGGCTGCGGTACCAACAACTAATTCTGCTGGTACTGATGATATTTTCTGAGTGTTTTTTAATCTGCTTGGAGAAATTGAGACCTATTTCATATGTGAGGTAGGTCTCAATTGCTTTTCCCTGATTTTCAATAATAATGTCTGAATGTGTAAAGAGCTCGGATAAAGACATTAGTCAGGGAAAAAATTATGAATTATCGTAAAAATATGTTTGCTTTGCTGGTTGCTGGAACATTGATTACTGGTTGTGGTGGCGGTGGAACGGATATCAGTGGTGGTTCTTCTGGTGGTTCTTCTGGTGGTTCTACAGGCGGTACAACTAGTGGCAGCACAGGGACTGGTTCAACTGTTACAGCCGGACCTGCTGCTTCTATTGTGGCTGATGCGTTAACTACTAAGTTTATTGCGTTGAAGGGCTATAATTCAGTTACGACGGAAACAGCGCCAGTTACTTTCACTGTTTATGATTCAAATGGTGTTGGTGTTCCAAATCAGTTAGTTGATGTTTCTTTTGCGATCAATAGCTCTTCGGATGCTGCTAATGTGGGATATTCATTATCATCTTCGCAAGCTACAACAAATTCCAGCGGAAAGATTACCGTATATGTTCATTCTGGCACGGTGCCGCGAGTTATATCTGTAACCGCAAAACTGCATTCTAATTCAGCAATATCTGGCAATTCTGCCACTATTGCGACTGGCACAGGGCTACCAGGTTCTAGTGATGGGGTTTCAAATGGGGTTTCAGCTATTGGTAAAGAGAAGTCATCAATTAATGCCAACGTAGTGGGTGCGTCATCAACATTTAATATTCGTTTAACAGATCGTTTCGGTGCTAATGTACCTGACGGTACTGTTGTTAGATTTTCTGCTACACATGGTTCAGTGCAAGGAAATCTGCAAGGTGGTACTACATCTCAATTTTGTACTGTTACAGATGGTGATTGTGAGGGAACATTAACCAGTAATGGTGATTATGTTGGGCCTGTATATGTTTTAGCATACGCATTGGGAGAAGAGGGCTTTGACGATAAGAATGGCGATGGAATATTACAAGAATCTGAGGCATTTGATACGTCAGGTACTGCATTGTTTAATTCCTCATCAGAGCCACTCAAAACTCCTTTGATTGATGTTAATGATCCTGACTATGTCGATTATAACGGTGACAACCAATGGCAAGCCCCAGATGATGTATATCAAGGGCGTGCATGTGTTCAGTCATTAATTGATGCAGGTCATTGTAATGATCAAACAATACCTGTGTGGCAATTCACTAAATTTACATTCAGTGGAATGGGCAATGGTCTTTCGGTTGCACAGTTAGAGGTTTGGGATGGAAATAAATGGAACTCGGTTACTTCTTCAGTTGATGTATCCAGCAATAAATATTTCCGAGTCATATTTGCCTCAATATCACAAGATGATAATAGCTTAATGCCTATCCCAAGTGATAGCGAAATTACACTAAACAGTACCAATGGCGGCGCTGTCGTATATCAGGTAAAACCTGATGGTTATAGTTCTTATAATGCTACTCAAGAGTCAGATTTTGCAGTGGCACATTCTACAGAAATAGATTTCACCAAAAATCTGGTAGTAACAGATACTTACCCAAGTGTGTTATCTAAGCCATTTTATTACTATTTTGAAATACCCAAAGAGACGTCTGTAGTTACCTCAACCGGGCTATTAACTATTGTTGCTGAAAATACTGTTGATTCTGTAACATCAGCGATTTCAGTGTCGCCTGTGGCATTAACAGATACCGCACCAGCCACACCGTAATATTAAAATAGAAGTATGAAAGCGAGCTTCGGCTCGCTTTTTTGTTTACAAGCTATCTGTACGGTATAAGCTAAGAGTCATAATCTTATTTGCTTGAAGAGAGATAAACATGACAAGCGAAACACAAAATTATACCAGTCTTGAACAGGCGTTTTCGCTTGGCAATGGTCAAGACTCCGCGTTGAATTGGTTGCGGAAAAGTCATACTAATGTGGCCATTTTTCTGGTTAGTGGTATTAAGCTGGAAGGTATCATTAGTGGTTTTGATCAATACAGTGTGTTGCTTACCGATGCACACAATAATCAGCAAATGATCTATAAAGCGAAGATATCAACAATTGCGCCGCTGGGAAATCGTGCAAGTAGCAACACGTTCCAGCGCCGACGTCCTCCGCGTTATCAAAACGAATCACAAGATAATACGGGCTCATCTTCTTCTGATAGTGATACTAGCGCAGTTTGATTTGTTTCATGAGAAACATCGCTGTGTTAATCAGCTGTTGTTTCTCATATATCTACCTTAGTTAGTGAGCCAGATTGATCCGATCAGCACATACTATCCGCATTAAATCGTGTGAATGTATTCCAGTCTGGTTTCCCATCGATGATCAATACGCAATCCATTTGTGCATCTCGCGCAGCTTGCAGGCCAATAGCGGTATCTTCAAATACCAGACAGCGAGAAGGTTGAACATTGATCTTGGCTGCGGATAATAAAAAAGTGTCTGGATTGGGTTTGTGGTGAACGACATCATCCGCCGTTGTAATCGCCTGAAAATAAGGTTGTAAGCCATTATTGGATAGCACCGTATTGACGTTTGTGCGAACAGAGCCTGTTCCAATGGCTAATGGACGATGATGAAATAAACTAATAACCAACTCTTTCATCGCCGGGAATACGGTGGCTTTAGTTATAACTTGATGATAGTAATCAGTTTTAGCTTTAGTTATCGCATCTAAATCTAAAGTAAGGTTTTGTTGTTCGGAGAGCAAAGTCGCTATTTTACGACTTGGTACACCGCCGAGGTTATAGAACCAAGTGGCATCATAGTGAAAGCCAAACAATGTTGCTGCATGCTGCCAACCAGCAAGATGCAGCGGCATTGAATCAACTAAGGTGCCATCCAGATCAAAAACAAACCCATCGTATTTCTTTAGTAAATCTTCGATTTGCATGGCAAGGTATTTCCTTAGAGATTAAATAAGTTCCAGCTGTTCCATCGCCTGACGGATGCGCTGTTTAGTGGCATCGCTCAGCGGCATAACGGGCAAACGGCACTCTTCTGTGCATAAGCCTAACAATGATGCTGCATATTTAGCGCCAGCTGGGCTTGGCTCCGCAAACATTGCTTGGTGCAATGGGATAAGCTTATCTTGTAAATCACGAGCTTCTTCCCATTTGCCAGCAGCGGTTAAGTTTTGAACTTCCGCAACCAGCTTAGGCGCAACGTTAGCTGTTACCGAAATACAACCGGTACCGCCACCGATATTATAAGCAACAGCAGTTGCATCTTCACCGGATAGCCAAATAAACGGTTTTTTAATCAACTGACGTTCTGTCCAAGGACGAGACAAATCACCAGTGGCATCTTTTACGCCGATAATGCGTGGTAATTCAGCCAAACGAGCCATAGTTGCCGGCTGAATATCGACAATTGCTCGTGGCGGAATGTTGTACAGAATAATAGGAATAGCTGTCTGGTCATGTACTAGTTTGAAATGCTGATACAAACCTTCCTGATTCGGACGGTTGTAATATCCTGCGACATGTAAAGTTGCATCGGCACCGGCTCGTTCAGCCACTTTAGTGTATTCAACCGCCTCAATAGGATTGTTTGAACCGGCTCCTGCGATCACCGGAACGCGTCCGGCGGCTTGCTGAACAACAGTTTCAATAACCCGGCAATGCTCGTCATGAGTGAGTGTTGGGCTTTCGCCGGTAGTTCCTACAGGTACAATCCCATGGGTGCCTTGCTCAATGTGCCAGTCAACCATATGACGCAGTGCTGTTTCATCCAGTTGGCCATCCCGAAACGGGGTGATCAAGGCCACAATAGAACCGTGGATCATACAAACTCCTTTTGATCTTTAATCTCAACAAAAAACCCCGATCCGCCATAGCGTAACCGGGGTTTAGAAACTGGGTATCGACAAGCTGGTTACGCGAAAACGTATGCACCCGGTTTGGAGTCGGGTTTAGACGGTTTTCGTGTGATGAGCCACTTGTTCATAATGCTGATAATCAGATTAATATTAATTACAGCCATAGTTCTGTATCGGCGGGTAAATGTCAAGCAATCATACTGCTTTATATAAGAGATAATGCATAAATATGCTTTATTACAGATAAATAATTTAAGTCTGTGTGTCGGTTATTTAGCTGTTTTAAGAAGAGCGTGTACGAAATGTTAACGGTTTTGTATTAATTCAAGTAAAATGCAGCTTGAACATCATGCTACCCCCCTGCTGCTTGGTTGCTATCAGGCGGGGGGTGCTGCATAATTCCCCGTCCAGTTTCTAGCGTAAGGTACTGTTCTCCTGGTTCCCGTTATATACAACGGGCATTTATTATTTTGGTAAAAAATAGACAGACAAAATGGCTGAAAAACGCAATATTTTTCTGATTGGCCCTATGGGGGCAGGTAAAAGCACCATCGGCAAGTATTTGTCGGAAATGTTGCATATGGATCTCTATGACTCAGATCAAGAGATAGAACGTCGCACCGGCGCTGATATTGCGTGGGTTTTTGATGTTGAGGGCGAAGAGGGTTTCCGCAAACGGGAAGAGCAGGTAATTAGTGACCTGAGCGAACTGCAAGGTATTGTTCTTGCGACCGGTGGTGGTGCTATCAAGAGTTCCTTGACCAGAAATCGCTTATCGGCAAGAGGTATTGTTGTTTATCTGGAAACGCCGATTGAAAAACAGCTGGCCAGAACACAACGGGATAAACGTCGTCCACTGTTACAGACTGAAGAAGCACCGCGTGAAGTGCTGACTCGTCTGTCAGAGGAGCGTGAACCGATGTATCGTGAAATAGCTGACTATGTGGTTCGCACTGATGAATTGACAGCCAAACAAGTGGCTACTCAGATTGTTGAGTTGTTAGGACTTTAGATTAAAGAGATATGGAGGCTGTAGTGGAGACGTTAACAGTTAATTTGGCTGAACGTAGTTATCCTATACATGTTGGGGCCGGTCTGCTGACATCTTCTGCGTTGTTTGCCCCGCACATTGCAGGGCAACGGGTCATGATAGTGACCAACGATACAGTAGCTCCATTATATCTTGATGTACTTAGTCATGCGTTAGCTGCCTATCAGGTGGAATCGTTGGTTTTACCGGATGGTGAAGCGCACAAAACACTCGCTTCTTTTGAGCAGATTATGTCTGCTTTACTGGAAGGGAAACACGGACGGGATACCACTTTGATTGCCCTAGGTGGTGGCGTCATTGGCGATTTGGTTGGTTTTGCTGCTGCCTGTTATCAGCGTGGCGTTCCGTTTATCCAGGTACCAACAACTTTACTCTCTCAGGTTGATTCATCCGTTGGTGGTAAAACGGCGGTTAATCACCCGCTGGGTAAAAATATGATTGGGGCTTTTTATCAGCCCAAAGCAGTGATTATCGATATTGATTGCCTCCGTTCATTACCACAGCGGGAATTAGCTGCTGGTATGGCGGAAGTTATCAAATATGGCATCATCTGGGATGAAGAATTTTTCAACTGGCTCGAACTGCATACATCAGATATTCAGGCATTGCAGCCACATGCGTTATCCAAGGTTATTTTGCGGTGCTGCGCGATTAAAGCCGATGTTGTGTCGCAAGATGAAACCGAAAATGGTGTTAGAGCGTTGCTGAATCTGGGGCATACCTTTGGCCATGCCATTGAGGCTGAAAAAGGCTACGGTAACTGGTTGCATGGTGAAGCCGTGGCGGTTGGTTCCGTGCAGGCGGCTGAAACCTCTTTGCGATTAGCTTTGCTAGCTCAACATGATGTTGATCGAATTAAAGCATTATTGGTGAAGGCGCACCTTCCGATTACTGCGCCCGCAGATATGGAATTTGATGATTATCTTCACCACATGCTGCGTGATAAAAAAGTAAAAGCCGGAAAACTACGACTGGTGTTGCCTGTGGCGATTGGTCGTGCAGATTTGTTTACCGACGTGGAGCCATCAGTGCTTCGTGCGGTTATTGATGCGACACACTGAATGTGACATCAAACGATTATTTAATTCTCCCAACTCAAACCCAATTAGTTTCGCGTATTAGCCATCTGATTGGGTTTTCTTCATCATTCATTTTTTTATCTGGAACAGAAGGTTCTGGACGTAGTTCTGTTTGTCAGCAATTAATGAATGATCTGAATGCAAATTTGGCGGTCGGTTATGTCGAATTGCATCCTGATATGGAACTTGCTCGTGTTAGAGAGCGTATTGTCTTACAGCTGATGCCGAATGCTGTATTTGATGCCAATGAACCGCTGAATGAAACGCTGAGCCGGCTTGTTACGGATCTGTCTCGTCCCCGATTATTAATTGTTGATGATGCAGACAGTTTGGCGTCAGATTGGGCATTTGAACTTTGGCAATGGCTTGCTTATGTTGATGAGTTGTATCCACCCCACAAAATTAGTGTATTACTGATCGGAAGCAGTGAATTTTCTGAATATCTGGCGCAACATCTGAAAGGTCGAAAACAGATGGCTCTGGAGATTGAAGTTGAATCACTGAGTCTTAAAGAACAAAAAAAACTGTTGGTGCACTACCTGCAGGACGGAGAGGTCTCCGCAGCTCAGGGTGAACAAGCTCTGGCTCGTCTGGCGCATAGTCAGGGCAAGCCTGGAGAGGTAGTTGCAATTGCGGAGGCATGTATGGATAAAAAATCATTATCTTCATTAGGAAAAACGGCACTACCAGTGAATAAAATTGTTGCTGCAGTAGCGATTCTGGCCGGTGTAGTGCTATTGCTCAGTTGGATCATTCCTTCGTTATCAGAAAAAGATGCCGCGCCGACGACAGAGCCAGCTGCCCAGCCGGAGCGTCAGGCCGTTGCACTGGCACCTGCAACTTCTGCAGCGACAGCTATTCCAGACGGTGTCGTACCTGCATCAGGCGCATTACCCGTTGCCGTGACACAAGAAGGGATTGTGTCAGGTGCTAATGGTGTGGGAATTGATGCGGAACAAGCGGAAGATGACAGTAATAAACGCCGGGTTGTCATCAGTGACCAGGCTCTACAACAGATCACTGCGAATCAGCCGGCTAACGAATCAGTGGTCGTTGATGGGCAGGCACAAACGTCTGCGGTGACCTCTGTGCATCAGTTGAAACCAATTGTTAATGAAATTAAAGGTGATACTCAAACTGTCGTTCGTTCTGAACCTGTGAGTAAAAAGGTATCTCCTGAGAAAAAAGTAACCTCAGATAAAAAAGTTGTGCCGAAAAAACCAAAAGTGGCTGTTGAACGCAAGATAGTTAAGAGTTCAGCTTCTACTACAAAAGCAACCAGTAGTAATTTATCGGCTACAGGTAAAGGCTATGCATTACAACTCGCAGCCAGCAGCGACCCGGCGGCACTGAAAAAATTAGCTGTTAGCAGTGGTTTGCAGGCAAAAACAAAGATTTATAAAAATAAGTCCAATGGGAAATATGTCCTGATCTATGGTGAGTATGCATCGGCTACTGCTGCTAAAGCTGCTGTATCAAGATTGCCTGCTTCTGTGCAAAACACGAAGCCATGGCCTAAATCTTATGCTCAGGTCCGTACAGAACAAGGTAAATAACAGAGCAGAAGTTACATGACAGAAAGAAAGAACCACGCATTCTGCTTTAGTATAGATTTACGGCACGAATCTGAAATGAGTCGTGCTGTATCATGAAGAAACAGCGGGCATTTTTAAAATGGGCAGGCGGTAAATATAGTCTGATCGAGTCGATCACGGAGTTTTTACCAACCGGTAACGTATTGGTTGAACCGTTTGTCGGCGCAGGTTCCGTATTTTTGAATACAGATTATGATGCTTATCTATTAGCTGATATTAATCCTGACTTGATTGCGCTATACAATTTGCTAAAGACGGAACCTGATGCGTTTATCCGTCTCGCAAAGACGTTGTTTTGCGAGGAAAATAATCAGCGGGAACGTTATTTCCAATTGCGTGACGAATTCAATCACACCAGAGATGTGCAATGGCGTGCAGCGCTATTCCTATATCTGAATCGTCATGGCTACAATGGATTATGTCGATATAACCGTAAAGGTGGTTTTAACGTACCTTTTGGTCGTTATAAGAAACCTTATTTTCCGGAAGCAGAATTGTGGTTTTTTGCTGAAAAAGCACAAAAAGCCACATTTGTTTGCCAGTCGTTTATTGAAACATTTGCCATGCTGGAACAGGATCATGTGGTCTATTGTGATCCGCCATATGTTCCTTTATCGCCAAGTGCGAGTTTTACCAGCTATGCTGCTAAGGGCTTTTCGGAAAATGAACAGCGTCATCTGGCGGAATTAGCTTGGCAGACTGCTGTGGAAAAACGTGTTCCGGTATTAATTAGTAATCATGCCACCGATTTGACTTACGACTTATATCAACATGCTGTTTTACAAGAACTGCAGGTTAAACGAACAATTAGTCGAGCAGGACATACTCGTCAACGGGTAGCAGAATTGATCGCCCGTTATGAACCACACCGACTGGCCAGAAAGGCTGGGTAACCTTAAAGACCGATGAATATGAAACCGTATCTGATTGCTCCTTCAATTCTCTCTGCAAATTTTGCCCGCCTGGGTGACGATGTTATTGATGTATTAAAAGCCGGCGCCGATGTTGTTCATTTTGATGTGATGGACAACCATTATGTGCCAAATCTGACCATTGGGCCTATGGTGTGTAAAGCACTGCGTGACTATGGTATTACTGCCCCAATCGATGTACATCTGATGGTAAAACCGGTTGATCGCATTATTCCTGACTTTGCCAAAGCGGGTGCTTCCATCATTACCTTTCATCCTGAAACGTCAGAGCATGTGGATCGTTCATTACAATTGATCAAAGAGCATGGTTGTCAGGCCGGTTTAGTCTTTAATCCAGCCACACCACTGCATTATCTGGATCATGTGATCGATAAGCTGGACGTTATTCTGCTGATGTCAGTTAACCCAGGTTTTGGCGGTCAGAGCTTTATTCCGGCGACTCTGGATAAACTGCGACAGGTTCGTCAGCGGATTAAAGAAAGCGGGCGAGATATTCGTTTGGAAGTTGATGGTGGTGTGAAAGTCGATAATATTCGTCAGATCGCGGAAGCTGGTGCAGATATGTTTGTTGCTGGTTCGGCTATTTTTGACCAACCTGATTATGCTGCTGTTATTGCCCGTATGCGTCAGGAGTTAGACTCTGCGAATGTCTGATTTAAATAATGTAAAAGTTATTTTATTCGATCTGGATGGAACACTGATTGACAGTGTTCCACAACTTTATCTGGCGGTTCAGGCTGCGTTAAAATCTAATCAATTAGCTGCCGTTTCTATGGAGCAGGTGCGCGATTGGATTGGTAATGGTGCCGATGTATTATTGAAGCGAGCGATCTGTCAGCAATATCATTTTACTGATATAGATGAAATCTTGTTTCAACAAGTGAAAAGTCAGTTTGATCATTATTATCAGATGGGTATAGATAGCAATTATTCGCTTTATCCCGCAGTTAAAGAAACATTATCGGTATTGGCGCAGGCTGGTTACTCTATGGCGGTTGTGACCAATAAACCAGATCAATTTGTGCAACCATTATTGCAATCGGCAGGCATTGCGGAATTTTTCACTTATACCCTAGGTGGTGGTCGTTTACCGGTGAAAAAACCAGATCCATTACCACTACATTATTTATGTGAACAATTTAATGTTCAGCCAGCAGAAACACTGATGGTTGGTGACTCGAAAAATGATATTCAAGCTGCGCACGCTGCTGGCATTCCTGTTGTTGGTTTAAGTTATGGTTATAACCATGGTGAACCAATAGAAAACAGCGAACCAGACTGGGTGTTACATCGCTTTGATGAGTTGGTGTCGTTGCTGAACGCTGAAGTAAGGAATTGAAATGGCAAAACCAATTGTATTGAGCGGCGCTCAACCCTCCGGACAGCTGACCATTGGCAATTATATGGGGGCGTTACGTCAGTGGGTTCAGATGCAGGATGACTATGATTGTCTGTATTGTATCGTCGATCTGCACGCGATAACGGTTCGTCAGGATCCACTGGCTTTACGTAAAGCATGTTTAGATACTGCTGCATTATATCTGGCAGTAGGTATTGATCCTGCAAAAAGCACTGTATTTATGCAGTCACATGTACCGCAACATGCGGAATTAGGCTGGATATTAAATTGCTATACTCAAATGGGCGAATTATCCCGGATGACGCAATTTAAAGATAAATCCCAACGTTATGAAAATAACGTGACCGTAGGTTTATTTGATTATCCAGTATTGATGGCGGCAGATATTTTATTATATCAGGCTAATCAGGTTCCGGTTGGTCAGGATCAAAAACAGCATTTAGAGTTAACTCGTGATATTGCTTACCGTTTTAATGCACTTTACGGCAATATATTAACGACTCCTGAGCCATTTATTCCACCTCAGGGTGCCAAAGTAATGAGTTTGCAAGATCCGACGAAGAAAATGTCTAAATCGGATGATAATCAAAATAATGTAATTGGTTTACTTGAAGATCCTAAATCAATTGTTAAGAAGTTGAAAAAGGCAGTAACTGATTCGGAAGATCCGCCAGTCGTTCGTTTTGCTATAGAAAATAAACCGGGTGTCAGTAATTTACTGAGTCTCATGCATGGTGCTACCGGGCGTTCCATTGCAGAACTGGAAGCGAGTTTTGAAGGTAAGATGTATGGCCATCTGAAGACAGAAACAGCCGAAGCCGTTGTTGCATTGTTAGAGCCTATCCAGCAACGATATAATGAGTTGCGTGCAGATGAGCCGACTTTATTGGCTATTTTGCAGCAGGGTGGAGAAAAAGCACAGATCCGTGCAGAAGAAACCATGCGTCGGGTATTTGATGCCATTGGTTTTGTAAGTAAACGTTAATTTACCGGCTGAATTATAAAATAATAATTCAGCCAAATCATTACAGTTATATAACTTAAGTAAGATAAATTATGGCCTCTAAGAAAGAAGAAGATATAGCCGAACCTCTGGATCTAGAATCTAAAGATATTTGGTTACGTAAATTCAGAATGGCAAAAACACAACAAACATTAACGTTGATGGTAGAAAGAGCTATTGATCAATATCACCAAAAACCTTCTGTGCTTGGTGCAATATATTTGGCCGAATGCCAAAGAGAACGAGAGTTAGAAACCGGCGTGTTATTGAACCGCTAAATCAGCTTATTTAAATAAAACTAGCCAAATAATGTACCTTGTTAGACAATATCGTCAGCTTAGTAATTTAAATAGATGATAGTTGGCTAGGGCATATTTATGAACAAGACGCTTAGTTGTATCGGTGTGGCGGTGGTTTTACTGTTAGCTGGTTGTTCCGGTTCCAGTGGTGTGTCTGAGCAATATCGTTATACACCTCCTACTCCTGTACCAGTGCAAACCAGTGCTGAAGTGAACGTTCCATATGATTTGTTATGGGGGCGAGCACAACGTTGGTTAGCAGAAAAAGGGTTTGAAGGTCAGGGTGAAGTGACTAGTGGTGTTTTGTCTTCATCGCTAGAAAGCTATGCCGATGGTTTGCGTTACCTCGATTGTGGTAAAGGTGGTTCGCGCGTGAGCATTGAACAACCTGCCGTCAAAATTAATATCATGATCACGCAAAACGCTGACAAGGCAGTGGCCTCAATCAACTTGAAGGGCACAACGACGATATCGTATCTGGAAGGAAGCGGAGATAAAATTGCTGCGCCGTCTGTAACACCAGTATGTGTGTCTAATGGTCAGCTGGAAGCCGATTTCCTGAATTATATTAATCGCTAAGATTGTAATAAATTCTGAAATAAAAAAGCCGTTATCTTACAACGGCTTTTTTGTATCAGATTATTAAACACCAAGTTTTGAATGGTATTCTTTCATCATATCTTTCAGCTTAGTCGCTTCTGCTTTTGCTTCCGGTATTTTGCCTTCATTGGCTAATTTACTGGCGGCATCAATCTGATCAATTAGCTCCTGCATCCCTTCTGCAAATGTTTTCCGGTCAGCGCTGTCCGCAGCCTGTTTTTTCATGTTACCTGGAACGGCAGATTGGGCATTCGAGGCTGCCGCACGAAGTGTGGCTAAATCTTTTTGCAAACTAGCAGCATCATTATCTTGCATTACCAGACGGTAACTTTTCCCCATTTCCTTCATGGCATTTTCGACATCCACCGCAGCAAAAGCCGGAGTCAGCAGTACAGCAGAGGAAATCAAAACAGAAGAAATAAAGGTTACGCATTTTTTCATCAGGAACTCCTTAGAAGAGTATTTTCGGTATGCATCTGCAGACTACAACATAAAGATTAAAAATACGTTAATAACGATAACCAATTGATAGTTATAACCACTCCTTGTTATTCTTTTGATAGTCTAATCCTATCGGTGTACAAGAATGAATTTACGGGATCTGGAGTATCTGGTAGCGCTTGCTGAGCATCAGCATTTCCGGTTAGCGGCTGAAGCTTGTTATGTCAGCCAGCCAACATTAAGTGGTCAAATTCGGAAGTTGGAGATTGAGCTGGGTTTGATATTGTTAGAGCGCACCAGCCGTAAAGTATTATTTACCGCATCCGGATTACAGTTAGTCGCACAAGCCAGACGGGTATTGGAAGAAGCTCGCTTACTGAAAGAAATGGCTCAGCAACATACAGAAGAGATGGCAGGGCCGTTGCATATTGGTTTGATTCCAACTGTTGGCCCTTATTTACTGCCACATATTATTCCTGCCATCCGCCATGAATTTCCGGAATTAGAGATCTATTTGCATGAAGCACAAACACATCAAATAGTGACACAACTGGATAATGGCGAACTGGATTGTGCTTTACTGGCGTTGGTAAAAGAAACCGATCCGTTTATTGAGATCCCGGTCTTTGAGGAAAGTATGTATCTGGCGATCTCTGCAGATCATAGTTGGGCGCAGCGTGAACAAATTGGTATGAGCGAATTGTCAGGACAGCAGCTATTAATGCTGGAAGATGGACATTGTTTACGTGAACAAGCGTTAGGATTTTGTTTTGCTGCTGGTGCGCGGGAAGATGCTCATTTTCGGGCTACTAGCCTGGAAACACTGCGAAATATGGTCGCCGCAGGGGGCGGGATCACTCTGATCCCTAAATTGGCGGTGCCTAATGAGCGTGTACGTGATGGTGTTTGTTATCTACCGTGTCATGATCCGGAACCTAAACGAACAGTTGGGTTGATTTATCGTCCGGGTTCACCCTTAAAGGTGCGCTATCAGCGGTTAGCCTTATTGTGTCAGCAACAGTTAAAGGCCCATTCACTGTTATAGTGACATGGGCATAACACGATTACGACCAAGTTGTTTAGCTTTGTATAACTGAGCATCGGCGCGATGCATTAATGATTGATAATCATCACCCGGCATAAATTCGGCTACCCCAAAAGAGGCGGTAACATTGTTTAAGCGCTGGCTGGTTTTTTTATCCATAATACTCAGTCGTTCGATTGCCCGGCGTTGTGATTCAGCGAACTGGCGGGCAATCAGTAATTTGCGGGTTGGTAGTAATAAAGCAAATTCTTCGCCACCAATCCGATAGATTTTCTCACCATTGTTACAGCTGTCACTGATGCGTTTCGCGATCGCTTTAAGCACCTGATCACCAAACATGTGCCCGAAGTTATCGTTGATGGTTTTGAAGAAATCGATATCCATCATGATCAGGCTGAACGGTTTGTTCATAGCCATCATAGTGTTGATTTCCTGATCAAAGGCGCGACGATTCAGCACATTGGTCATGACATCTTCATACGCTTCTTTACGGATTGCTTCGATACGATCTTTGAGATCACCAATTTCTTTTTCGGCATCGGTTAATTGATCACGGAAGAAGCGGGTACTGACTCCGATCTTCTGCGAGTTCTGTACTAACTCGCGTACTAACGCCACCATTTCATCCAGAGACAAACCTTCATTATCTATCTTGGCGAGCTGAGAAAAGCCTTTTTCCAATACCTGATGGAATTGTTCGGCATCAATTCTGGTGTCTTGCATAGTGACTTGCAATTCGGTCGCAATTGCTTCCAGACTATGTTTTACCTGCTCACGATTGCGTTCGGTATCCAGTGCTAAATGTTGCTGATAAAGCTGTTCGCTGGTAACGGCAGAGCAGAGTCCTGTTTCCGAAATAGAGCGGTCAATCGCCTGATTTAATTGAGGATTAGTTTGCGCGACATAGGTATACCAAAGGGCATAATTAGTCGGTGTTGTTGGCACCTGATATTTGATCATCAGGGGGACAGCTTGTTTCAGATTAGCTGTTGATTGGGTAAACTCGTCCATAGGCATTAACTCAGGCTCATTACTTATCAACATTAACATAGCATAGTTGTTGGCGTGGATAGTGGTATTCCTGCCAAAAAGTGGTTGATTTCGCTATACTCATCATGACTTTATTTATTGCCAATGGCAGGCCTGTTTATGTCCCCCAAGGATCCTTTCGCCACACGCGAAGCTGAGAAATACGAAAAACCGATTGCGAGTCGTGAACTTATTCTTGCTCTGATTGAGAAAAATGGTCGTCCGATGTCTCGAGATGAGATCGAGAAGACGCTGATGTTGCAAGACGAAGATGAGGTGGAAGGATTACGCCGTCGCCTGCGCGCGATGGAGCGGGATGGGCAACTTGTCTTTACCCGCAGCAAAGCATACGCCTTACCGGATAAGCTGAATCTGATCAAAGGTTATGTCATCGGCCACAAAGATGGCTATGGCTTCCTGCGCCCTGAAGCAGGCGGAGCAGATCTGTTCCTGAATCAATGGGATATGGCGAGCCTGATGCATGGCGATTATGTGTTGGTACAGCCAACTAAAATCGATGCTAAAGGTCGTCAGGAAGCACGGTTAGTGCGCCTGTTGAAGTCGCGCGATATGGATCTGGTCGGGCGCTATTTTGTTGAAAATGGCGTTGGTTTTGTGGTGCCGGATGATAACCGCATCATTCAGGATATTCTGATTGCGCCGGATGCCACTTTAGGTGCGCGCCAAAGCCAGATCGTGGTCGTGCGGGTCACGCAGCGGCCAACCGGTCGTTTAAATGCGATGGGGCAGATCCTGGAAGTGCTGGGTGACAATATGGATCCCGGCATGGAGATTGATATTTCCATTCGTAAATTTGGCATTCCGCATGAGTGGCCACAAGAAGTTCTGACACAGATCAAATCGCTGACTGAGCAGGTGCCAGAAGAGGCGAAAGAAGGACGTGTTGATTTACGTCAGTTGCCACTGATGACCATCGATGGTGAAGATGCCCGCGATTTTGATGATGCAGTATTCTGTGAGCGTAAACGTGGCGGCGGCTGGCGGTTATGGGTAGCGATTGCCGATGTGTCGTATTACGTTCGCCCCGGCACAGCGTTGGATAATGAAGCTTATAACCGCGGCAATTCGGTCTATTTCCCAGAGTTTGTGGTGCCGATGCTACCGGAAGTGCTTTCGAATGGCCTTTGTTCGTTGAATCCACAGGTCGATCGTCTCTGTATGGTTTGCGAAATGACCATCTCGGAAGCGGGTCGACTATCCGGTTATAAATTCTTTGAAGCGGTGATGAATTCACATGCGCGTCTGACCTACACCAAAGTCGCGGCGATTCTGGATGGTGATGTCAAACTCCGTGAACAATACACTGCGTTAGTGCCGCACATTGAGGAATTACACAAACTCTATCTGGCCCTGAAAACTGCACGTCATCACCGTGGTGCCGTTGAGTTTGAAAGCGATGAAACCCGCTTTATCTTCAATGCACAGCGTAAGATTGACCGCATTGTGCCGCTGGTGCGCAACGATGCACACAAACTGATTGAAGAGTGCATGATCCAGGCAAACGTGGCGGCGGCGAAGTTTATCGAGAAACAAGAAGCTGAAACTCTATTCCGAGTGCATGATCGTCCGGGTGAGCTGAAGCTCGAAACCTTCCGTCAATTCCTCGGCGAACTGGGGTTAGAGCTGAAAGGTGGTGATGAACCGGAGCCAATGCATTATGCGGAATTAGCCGCGCTGGTGCAGGATCGTCCGGATGTTGAGCTGATCAATACCATGCTGTTACGTTCGATGCAGCAAGCGCAATACAGTGCCGACAATATTGGCCACTTTGGTTTGGCGCTGCAATCGTACGCGCATTTCACTTCACCAATTCGCCGTTATCCCGATCTGTTACTGCACCGCGGTATTAAATATGAGCTGGCGCGTCAGCAGGGCAACCCGAAACACAAGTGGACACCAAGTGGTGGTTATCATTATTCCTATGATGATATTTCGCCGATGGGTTTGCAGTGCTCAATGACCGAACGTCGCGCGGATGATGCCACTCGCGATGTGTCTGACTGGCTGAAATGTGAATATATGCAGGATCATGTCGGTTCTGAATTCGATGGTGTGATTGCGAATGTGACCTCGTTTGGTTGCTTCATCCGTCTGGCGGAATTGAATATCGACGGTTTGGTGCATGTTTCCTCATTAACCAATGATTACTATCAGTTTGATGCCTCACGTCAGACGCTGATTGGTGAAAACTTCCGTCGGGTTTATCGCTTAGGCGACAAGGTGCGCGTGAAGGTGGCAGCCGTTAATCTGGATGATCGCAAGATCGATTTAGTGCTGGTGGAAGATCCATTGGTCTTTACCGGCAAAGATGCGGCGAAAAAACAGAAGCTGCTTGGTGAGATCCAGCAGAAACGTGATCGCTCCAAACAGCGTAAAGCCAAAACTGATCAAGAGAAACCGGCGAAAGGGCGTGTGAAAGAAAAAGACAAACAACAGCCGGTAGCCAGTGATAAAATTAGTCGTTCGCGTGCTGACAAGAAAAACAGCCGCAAGAAACGTCAGGGAAAAGCGAAAAAATGAGCAGCGAATTAATTTACGGGATCCATGCGGTTAAAGCGCTTCTGGAGCAGGCTCCGGAGCGTTTTATTGAAGCGTGGGTGCTAAAAGGCCGTGACGATGATCGTCTGCAGCCGTTGTTAGCCACCTTACAACAGTACGGCGTCAGCATTCAGTATGTGCAGCGCAAAACGCTGGACGATAAGGCGGAAGGTGCCATCCATCAGGGCATTATTGCGAAGGTCAAAGAAGGCCGGAAATATGATGAATCTGATTTAGATAAAATACTGGAGAAAGAACAAACACCCTTTTTTCTGGTATTGGATGGAGTGACCGATCCGCATAATCTGGGGGCATGTTTACGTACCGCTGATGCGGCGGGTGTGCACGCATTGATCGTGCCACGGGATAAGTCTGTCAGTCTGACTGGGACGGCACGTAAAGTGGCCTGTGGTGCTGCAGAAAGTGTACCGTTTATTCAGGTCACTAATCTGGCACGTACACTGCGTGAACTGAAAGATCGTGGCGTTTGGGTGGTTGGCACGGCAGGCGAGGCTACTCATGATGTGTTTGCTGCGAAACTGACGGGTTCTTTAGCCTTAGTCATGGGGGCTGAAGGCGATGGCATGCGTCGTCTAACTCGCGAACATTGCGATGAGCTGATCAGTATTCCGATGGCGGGAGCTGTTTCTAGCTTGAATGTGTCGGTTGCAACTGGCGTTTGTTTGTTTGAAGCGGTGCGTCAGCGCCGTTAGCAAGAAAAAAAGAGGCTGGTTCTCACCAGCCTCAAAAATGTCACCCTTCAGAGGAGGTAAAAGGGTGTGTCTACAGAGTTTGCTCAACACTAAGATGTAATTAACTTATCAATAATGAGAATTATTATCAACAATAATTCCTCTTCTATTTTTTATTATTTCAAGATGTGATGATGTTCGCAGCGACTTGCACTCTCGTGGTGAGCGTACTGGCATTAAAAGTTTACATTTCTGCTTACCTGTTCTCAGTCGGATATAGCGGGTCGACGAGCATCTGCTGGTAGCATAGCGGTGGTTATGTCTATGGATAAATGTGATGCCTGCAAAACACAGTTGGTTGGAAGATATGTTAGCAATGCTAACGGCAACCGGTTTGATCTCGTTAGGAATTGTTTTTTTTAATCAGCCCGGGCTCGTGGTCGGTGGTACCGCCGGGTTGGCGTTGCTGTTGCACAAATTATTGCCTTTTAGTTTTGGGCAGTTGTTTTTCATGCTTAATGTGCCTTTTTACTGGTTAGCCTGGAAACGTCTTGGCGGACAATTTGTGGCCAAAACGTTGCTTTCAGTTACCGCAGTTTCTTTCTTTGGCGATCATTTGCATCAATGGATGCAAATCAATGAAGTGCGCCCGATCTATGCAGCATTAATGGGGAGTATCTTGGTTGGCGTTGGTTTACTGATCTTATTTCGGCACCGTGCCAGTCTGGGCGGCTTTAATATTGTCTGCCTTTGGTTGCAAGAGCGTTATGGCATTAGTGCAGGCAAAGTACAGATGGGGCTCGACTGTACGATTGTGCTCTCTTCTGCTTTTATTACTTCGTGGTCAGTCTTATTAATGTCGGTGTCTGCGGCGGTCATCGTGAATGTCGTTTTAGCGACGAATCATAAACCCGGTCGGTATAACCCTGCTGCAGCATGATCATCTCCCTTCAGTTCCATTTTTGTGCAGGCACTGGTTGCCTGTTTTTTTATGCCTATTATTTTGGGAAATGAAATTTCTGGCGGTATGACACGGCTTCCGTTACTAGCTATGTATTTTGCTTTTTAGCGGATTCATTTGTCGAACTTTCTATAAATGGGCTTTTTATCTGTATTGGCGTTGCTTATATCGATGATAGCGCTATAAACCGTCTATATTTTAGCTTGGCGTATATATTGCTTTAAAAAATAACAAGTTTATGACGGCTACTTTGGTTAGCCTCAACGCATCAGCTAACAGAGATCCCATGCATGAAAATAAAGACACGTATATTACTAGCCATTATCGGTATTGGGGTTTTGCCTCTTATTGGTGCAACAGGAGTGATCAGTTATTCTATTTCAGAGCGTATGGACACTGCTCTGTATGATCAGGTAGCCGCAAAATTGGTTGCTGTGCGGGAAATGAAACACGATCAGCTGAGTAGCTATTTCGACAATTTAAAAACGATCACGCAGAGCATTGCTACGAACTCGCATACGATTACTGCGATGCGTGATTTTTCCAATGGCTTTGATCTTTTTGCTGAGCCTGATGAGCAGGAACAAAAAAGTATCGGTGATTATTACAAAGACGCCTATTTAAGCCACTACCGGCAGTTAGAACCTTCAATAAAACCTGAAATTGTGATGTCTTACTTTTCTGGTTTAGATAAACCGGCACAATTTTATCAAGCACATTACATTAGTCAGAATGCCAACCCATTGGGTTCTAAACAACTATTAAATCAAGCAGCAAAAAAAGGAAAATTTGCAGCTCGTTATGATATGTACCACGCTACATACCATCCTGATTTACGACAGGTTCAGCAAGAATTCGGGTTTTATGATTTGTTTTTGGTAAATAACGATGGTCGCGTTGTTTATTCAGTTTTTAAAGAATCTGATTTTGCGATGTCAGTGACGAATAGTCAGTTAAAAGATTCAGGGATCGCTAAAGCCTGGAATGCCGTGCGTTTAGCCAATGCCGGAACGGTTTTCCTGACGGATTTTGAGGCTTACATGCCATCTTACGGGGCCCCAGCCGCATTTATGGCGTTGCCTATTTTTGATGGTAGTAACCGCATCGGTTCGCTGATTGTTCAGGTTTCACAAGTGCAAATCACCAGATTGATGACCAACAATAAGCAATGGGAAAAAGTCGGGCTTGGCAAAACGGGTGAAGCTTATTTGCTGGGTGGTGATCAGCGATTGCGTTCTGAAAGTCGCGGAATATTAGAAGCGCCGGCAAACTATTTGACTCAGATTACAGAGACCGGCTGGCAAGATCGAATTAAGGAAATGCAGCAGCGCAAGAGCGCAGTGGTGTTACAACGGGATAATTCTGAAGCTGCCTCGTTGGCATTATCCGGTAAAGCCGGTGTGATCATCACACCCGGTGCTGCTGGCAACGATGTGGTTGCGGCCTATGCTCCGATGAAATTAATGGGGCTGAACTGGGCCGTCATTTCTGAGATTTCTACTGCGGAAGCTTTTGCCGATAAACAGCAAATCTTAAGTTCTATCGCTAAAAATACGATCGTTATTGCGTTGATTGTACTGGTGATTGCCGTTCTATTTGGTTTGACGATGGCGCGCCGTTTGATCAATCCATTACGTGAGTTGGTCGATTCCTTTCAGGAGTTAGCGAAGGGGGAAGGGGATCTGAATGTTCAGCTGGCCAGCGCAAAAAGAACAGATGAAATTGGTGAGCTATCCCGCGCTTTTAACTCGTTTATTGCGAATATCCGCGGTGTGGTGATTGAGGTCTCTGATGCCGCAACTCAGCTGGCATCGGTGTCTGGCGAACTACAAAAACAAACCAATGATGTATTGAGTGGAATCTCTGGTCAGCGTGGTATGACGCAGACCATTGCCAGTGCGATGACCGAGTTTGCAGCATCCATTGATGAAGTCGCCCGAAGTAGCCATGAGACCTATAATGCGATGTCGGTAGCCGATCAGGTGACCTTATCCGGTTCGGATAATGCGAAACGCTCGGCGATCGAAATAGAGAAACTGGCATCGGATACTACCGAGTCAGCACAATCTATGTCGTATCTCAGCGCACAAATTGATGAGATCAGCAGTGTATTAGCCGTGATCAATGGCATTGCATCGCAGACCAGCTTACTGGCATTAAATGCAGCGATTGAGGCCGCCAGAGCCGGTGAATTAGGTCGCGGATTTGCGGTAGTGGCCGATGAAGTTCGTTCTTTGTCTTCTCGTACACAAAATGCTACGGTCGACATCCAGCGTAAAATTGAGTTGTTACGCAGTGCGGCTGACGAATCAGTAAACCGGGTTAATTCTGCGAAAAACAGTGCGGATAAAGGCATTGAGCTGGTGCAACAGACCGCGACAGAAATTCAGCAGATCAGACAACTGGTAACTGATGTGCAGGCGATGCATGCTCAAATTACCACCGCTTTAAGTCAGCAGCAAAGTACGGTAAAAGAGATGGAAGCGAATGTAACGGATATTCATACCCTGTCGGAAACGACGGAGAACCGGACTGTGGGTTCGGCTGTGCAAGCGAAGGAATTGCAAGCACTGTCTAATCGCTTAAGTGAGTTAGTGAGTCGTTTCCATACCAATTGATCCAACATATTGTTGGAAAGCTTTGATTGTTTAAAAAGCAAGGATCAGCGAAAATAGCGCTTAATTTCGTTTATCTCTTACAGCGTAGTCTGTCGAACCAGCTTTGCACCTTGGTGCTATAGCTGGTTCAATTCGTCTGTATATCAATTAGAAGATTTGAGTTGATGTCTAATTCTCCATTCCTGCAGGAAGTGGGCAAGCGCCGGACTTTCGCAATTATTTCTCACCCTGATGCGGGTAAAACAACAATCACCGAAAAGGTATTGTTATTCGGACAAGCCATTCAGACGGCCGGTACAGTTAAGGGCCGTGGTGGTAATGGTCAACATGCGAAGTCTGACTGGATGGAGATGGAAAAGCAGCGTGGTATTTCTATCACTACCTCGGTGATGCAATTTCCTTATCGCGACAGTCTGGTTAACCTGCTAGATACTCCGGGTCACGAAGATTTCTCGGAAGATACTTACCGCACGCTGACTGCTGTTGACTGCTGTCTGATGGTGATCGATGCAGCGAAAGGGGTTGAAGACCGGACGCGTAAACTGATGGAAGTCACCCGTCTGCGCGATACGCCGATCCTGACATTCATGAATAAACTTGACCGAGATATTCGTGACCCAATGGATCTGCTCGATGAAGTTGAGCGTGAGCTGAAAATCAAGTGTGCACCGATCACCTGGCCGATTGGCTGCGGTAAATTATTCAAAGGCGTTTACCATCTGGCGAAAGATGAAACCTATCTGTATCAGTCTGGTAAAGGTCACACCATTCAGGAAGTCCGTATTGTTAAAGGACTGAATAACCCTGAGCTGGATAAGGCTGTTGGTGAAGACTTAGCGGAACAATTCCGTGGCGAACTGGAGTTGGTCCAAGGTGCGTCACATGAATTTGATATGGATCTGTTCCTGAAAGGCGAATTGTCTCCGGTCTTCTTCGGAACGGCATTGGGTAACTTCGGCGTGGATCATATGCTCGATGGTTTGACGGAATGGGCGCCAGCACCAATGTCACGTCAAACTGATACGCGTTTGGTTGAAGCAACAGAAGAGAAGTTCTCTGGTTTCGTGTTTAAGATCCAAGCCAATATGGACCCAAAACACCGTGACCGTATTGCATTCATGCGTGTGGTTTCAGGCAAATATGAAAAAGGCATGAAAATGCGTCATGTTCGCCTCGGTAAAGATGTGAATATTTCTGATGCGGTTACCTTTATGGCTGGTGATCGTGAACAGGCCGAAGAAGCTTATCCAGGCGACATCATTGGTTTGCATAATCACGGCACTATTCAGATCGGTGACACCTTCACGCAGGGCGAAGATCTGCATTTCAGCGGTATTCCTAACTTTGCACCCGAGTTGTTCCGTCGTATTCGTTTGAAAGATCCGTTGAAGCAAAAACAACTGCTGAAAGGCTTGGTGCAGCTATCAGAAGAAGGCGCTGTGCAGGTGTTCCGTCCGATCGACAATAACGATCTGATTGTTGGTGCGGTAGGGGTACTACAGTTCGACGTGGTAGTCTCACGCCTGAAATCGGAATACAACGTCGAAGCGATTTATGAAACCATTAACGTTTCAACCGCTCGCTGGGTGACTTGCGATGATGTGAAGAAATTCGATGAGTTTGAGCGTAAATGTTCATTAAACCTCGCGTTGGATGGTGGCGATAATCTGGCGTATATCGCACCAACTATGGTCAATTTAAATCTGACCATGGAACGTTATCCGGAAGTGAAATTCCATAAAACTCGTGAGCATTGATTTTTCTCTTAAAAATATCCTGTCTTAATTTCGTTATTTTGCCCCCTGCTCAAGGGGGCATTTTCTGAATGCTGCTATTCTTATGACGTAAATGAATTCTGTTTGAGCGACAGATTCAAACGATCAATAATTCTGTGTTAATTATATAAAAACAATCGGGTATCACTGCTGTTTATTTCTTATAGGGATGTATCATGAAAAAAATGATCGCACCGTCCATGACATTGCTAGCTGTTTTTTGCGCTAGTTCCGTTTTTGCGACAGAGCAAACATTAGGTACACAAACTGGCCAGGAATTAGGCGTAAGTTTGTCTAGCTATAAATATGAAGAGCCAAGCCTCGATGTGAAAAATGATGGCATCAAGTTAGGGGTAGACTATACCACCACTATGGCTGCGCAAAATGATTGGTTTTTCAAGATAAATGGCCGAGTTGCCTACGGTAAAGTGGATTATACCGGCTCAGGTACTTCCGATAATAATCCTGATTATTACTATGAAATCAGACCGCTATTTGGTAAAGATCATGTTGCTGGTAATGGTGTTTGGGCTCCCTATACCGGTTTTGGCTTTCGGTATTTAAATAATGACAGCCGTGGTGAAACGAGCACCGGTTATTGGGGTTATCAACGTTCCAGCCGTTACTATTATTTACCTATCGGCGTGACCAATCGTTTTGCTCTGGATAACAGCTCAGTGCTGGAATCCATGCTTGAATTTGATTATCTGATCCGTGGTGAGCAAACATCGGCATTATCTGATGTTTCTCCAGATTATCCCGATGTTAAAAATCGTCAAGATAGTGGCTACGGAATTAAATTCGCCAGTATGTACCGGGTTAATGATTTTGCTATTGGCCCGTATGTCGATTACTGGAATATTAATAAATCAGATACTGAAACTTTTTCTGACAGTACCGGTACTTACTACGGTTATGAGCCTAAAAATACTACTGTTGAGTTTGGTATCAAAGCGTCAATGCGCTTCTAAAACTGCATGAACTAGCATATAAAGGCCGTATCACACGGCCTTTTTTATTGCTGATCATATGCTGACCGACACTCACATCCATCTCGATTTAAACGAATATGCAGATGATCTGCCACAGGTCTTAATGCGCAGTGAAAGTCTGGGGGTGAGCCGCTGGATTGTCCCTGCGATTAGTTCGACTAACTGGGCTCGGTTACCTGTTTTACATCAGCAACACCCCAATCTCTATTATGCCTTTGGTCTGCATCCGTGGTTTTTGACCAATGAAACTGACCAAGCTTTCACTGAATTAGAATTACTGTTACAGCAGCGCCCGTCTGGGTTAGTCGCTATTGGTGAATGTGGTCTTGATGGCGCTATTGAGGTGCCGATGTCATTGCAAATCACGATGCTGGAAAAACAGCTCGCGTTAGCGAGTGAATATCAGCTTCCCGTTATTTTACATTCCCGTAAAGCGCACAATGAGTTGCTGCGTATCGTAAAACAATTCAAATTGTCGCGCGGCGGTGTCTGGCATGCCTTTTCTGGCTCACGTCAGCAGGCGGAACAATTTATTGAACTGGGTTTTATGCTGGGTATTGGTGGCGTGATCACCTATCCGCGAGCGGAGAAAACCCGCAAAGCAGTGGCCAAATTACCGATAGAAAGTTTATTGCTGGAAACCGATGGCCCGACTATGCCACTGTTTCAACGCCAAGGGGCGCGTAATGAACCGGCCTATATACCGGAGGTATTAGCTGAACTCTCTGTGCTTAGGCAAGCATCGCCCGATGAGCTTGCTGATGCCATCGAACGAAACGTTGAAAAAATGTTCCGGACTCCTTGTGTAAAATAGTCTTTATCACTGTTTTCTATTACTTATGTGCTTGAGACGGAAGAATTTCAGCCTGTTTCACGATATTCTTATTGTTCTGCACAATACTTCGCTATTGCGCCATTTCGCGTCATCTACGAGTCTGGTGAGATTTAGCCGGTCTCCAGGAATGGAAGCTCAAGGTTGGGAGTGTTCCCATCGCCTTTCGGGCACGATGCCCCGCGGTAAAGCCGCTATCATTAAAACACATCAATTCACTCTTTGACCGGATACTGTCCGGTGTGCTCGATATGGAGATACGGATGCCTGATTTACAACAAGCAGCACAGCTGGCTTTACAACTGATGGATCTGACGACCCTGAATGATAATGACACTGATGCAGCAGTGATCGCGTTGTGTCAGCAGGCCAAAACGGCTGCCGGTTTCACTGCGGCGGTGTGTGTGTACCCTCGTTTTGTGCCGATCGCGCGTAAAACTTTACGTCAGATCGGTGCCTATAATGTGCGGATTGCCACTGTTACCAACTTTCCACATGGTAATGATGATATTGAAATTGCAGTCGCAGAAACCCGGGCGGCGGTGGCCTATGGTGCCGACGAAGTGGATGTGGTGTTTCCCTATAAAGCCTTGATGAATGGTAATCAAGCGGTTGGTTTTGAGCTGGTAAAAGCCTGCAAAGCTGCCTGCGGCGAGTCAGTGTTGCTGAAAGTCATCATTGAAAGTGGCGAGTTGAAAACGCCGGAATTGATCCGTTTAGCATCGGAAATTGCTATTGCTGCGGGTGCTGATTTTATTAAAACCTCGACCGGGAAAGTACCGGTTAATGCCACACTGGAAGCGGCAAAAATCATGTTAGACGTGATTAAAGAAAAAAATCCGGAGGTGGGTTTTAAAGCGGCGGGTGGCGTAAAAAATGCGGCGCAAGCGGCGGAATATCTGGAATTAGCTACATCGGTATTAGGTGATAAATGGATATCGGCAAGAACATTCCGTTTCGGTGCATCCAGTTTACTCGCTGATCTACTTGCAACATTAGGCCATCAATCTCAAGCGGCATCATCAGGTTATTAATTAAATTAGCCATTTAAGGGGGCTCCATGTTCCTTCCGCAAGAAATTATTCGTAAAAAACGCGACGGCCAAGCACTGACCGACAGTGAAATTCAATTTTTCGTGCAGGGTATTACTCATAATTCGGTCACTGAAGGTCAGATTGCTGCATTAGCGATGGCGGTTTTCTTTAATGGCATGACCATGCCGGAACGGATCGCTTTAACCTGTGCCATGCGTGATTCAGGTTCAGTGCTGGACTGGTCTGAGTTGGATTTACCGGGGCCAGTATTAGATAAACACTCGACCGGTGGTGTCGGTGATGTGGTCTCGTTGATGCTCGGCCCGATGGTCGCGGCGTGTGGTGGTTATGTGCCGATGATTTCTGGCCGCGGGTTGGGGCATACCGGTGGTACACTCGACAAGTTTGATGCGATCCCCGGCTATCAAACCACACCGCTGAATGCGATTTTCAAAAAAGTAGTGAAAGAAGTCGGGGTGGCCATTATTGGCCAGACATCAGATTTAGCGCCGGCCGATAAACGTTTTTATGCGACCCGTGATGTTACGGCTACCGTGGAATCCATTCCGTTGATCACTGCATCCATCCTGTCAAAAAAACTGGCAGCAGGGCTGGAAGCGCTGGTCATGGATGTCAAAGTCGGCTCTGGTGCGTTTATGCCCACCTATGAGCAATCGGAGGAGTTGGCAAAAAGCATTGTTGCCGTTGCCAACGGTGCTGGTTGTCGCACTACGGCGTTGTTGACCGATATGAATCAGGTGCTGGCAACCAGTGCCGGTAATGCGGTTGAAGTGCGTGAAGCGGTGCGCTATCTGACCGGGGAATATCGCCACCCTCGTTTACATGAAGTGACCATGGCCTTATGTGCGGAAATGTTGATTTCCGGCGGTTTAGCCAGCGATGAAACGCAAGCACGCCAGAAGTTACAACAGGTGTTGGATAACGGCAAAGCAGCGGAAACATTCGCCCGTATGGTCTTTGCACTGGGTGGCCCGGCTGATTTTGTTGAGAACTACGATAGCTATTTGCTGAAAGCAGAAATCATGCGACCTGTGTATGCGCAATCATCCGGTATCGTGACTGGCATGGATACCCGTGCGCTCGGCATGGCGGTGGTTGCTTTAGGTGGTGGGCGCTTACGTGCAGCCGATTTGATTGATCATGCTGTGGGCTTAACGGATGTCATTTCTTTAGGCGCTCAAGCAGATAAAGAGGTTCCGCTGGCGTGGGTGCATGCGCGTACCGAAGCACAATATGAACAAATCGCGGCGGTGATCCGTAATGCTATTCAGGTGGGTGATAACGCGGTCACACCATCACCTGCGATCTATCGCCGGATCACCCTGGCAGACGTTTGAGGTTGTTATGAAACGTACGATTATATTGATGATGGATTCACTGGGCATCGGTGCTAGTGCTGATGCCATTCGGTTTGGTGATGTCGGCGCGAATACGCTGGGTCACATTGCTGAAGCCTGTGCGAAAGGGCAGGCTGATATTGGCCGGCAAGGCCCGCTGCAGTTGCCGAATCTGACGAAACTTGGGCTGGCACATGCGTGTGCGGCATCCTGCGGTGAATTTCCGGCCGGATTAGATGAAACCGTTGTACCGATGGCTGCGTATGGTTATGCCAAAGAGCTGTCGTCGGGCAAAGATACCCCTTCGGGGCATTGGGAAATGGCCGGCGCACCGGTGTTATTTGACTGGGGTTATTTTTCTGAGAAAGAAAACAGCTTTCCACAGGAATTACTCGATGCATTAGTGGTGCAAGCTGATCTGCCGGGCTATCTCGGCAACTGTCACTCGTCCGGCACCGAAATCCTCGATCGCCTTGGCGAAGAACATATGCAAAGTGGTAAGCCGATCTTTTACACTTCTGCCGATTCTGTATTTCAGATCGCCTGCCATGAAGAGACGTTCGGTTTAGAGCGCCTCTATGCACTGTGCAAATTAGCGCGTCAGTTGCTAGAGCCGTATAACATTGGTCGTGTCATTGCACGGCCGTTTGTTGGCAATAAACCGGGCGAATTTGCGCGTACCGGCAATCGTCATGATTATGCGGTTGAACCGCCGATGCCGACTTTGCTCGATCGTATGAAAGCAGCGGGCGGTGAAGTTGTTTCGATCGGCAAAATTTCTGATATTTACGCCGGTTGCGGCATCACGCAACAGCACAAAGCCACTGGTCTGGAAGAGTTATGGGATGTGACGCTTGCACAAGTAAAACGGGCCGCAGGGCAGACGATTATCTTCACCAACTTTGTTGATTTTGACTCATCCTATGGCCATCGCCGTGATGTGCCGGGTTATGCGCGCGCGTTGGAATATTTCGATCAACGCTTGCCGGAATTGTTTGCGCTATTGCAACCGGGCGATCGGGTAGTGTTAACGGCCGATCATGGTTGTGACCCGATCTGGACCGGTAGTGATCATACCCGTGAACATGTGCCGGTCATTTTTTATGGTGCCACAGTAACAGCGCAAGATCTGGGTTTGCGGAATACATTTGCCGATATCGGCCAGACCATTGCGGTCTATCATGGCCTACCACCACTAGAATATGGCAGCAACTGCTTGCCGGAACATCATTAAGAAGAAGGAATAAACGATGGCAACGCCACATATTAATGCCAAAGAGGGTGCTTTTGCTGAAACAGTATTGATGCCGGGCGACCCCCTGCGTGCGAAATACATAGCGGAAACTTATCTGGAAAATGCCGAACTGGTGACCGATGTACGTAACATGTTTGGCTACACTGGTTTTTATCAGAGCGAGCGTATTTCCGTAATGGGGCACGGCATGGGCATCCCATCCTGCTCGATTTATACCAAAGAGCTGATCACGGAATACGCTGTTAAAAACATCATCCGTATTGGTTCCTGTGGTGCGGTGCGAGCGGATGTCAAAGTACGTGATGTGATCATCGGTATGGGGGCCAGTACTGATTCCAAAGTGAATCGTATGCGCTTTAAAGATCATGATTTCGCCGCTATTGCCGATTTTGGTCTGCTGCGTAATGCTGTGACGGCTGCTGAAAAACTGGGTATTCCGGTTAAAGTCGGCAATCTGTTTTCTGCTGATTTGTTTTATACCCCGGATCCATCGATGTTCGATGTGATGGATAAATACGGCATTCTGGGTGTGGAAATGGAAGCGGCTGGCATCTATGGTGTTGCGGCGGAGTATGGCGCGAAAGCACTGGCGATCTGTACTGTGTCTGATCATATCAAAAGCGGTGAACAGACTTCAGCGGAAGAACGTCAGACCACGTTTAACGACATGATGAAAATTGCACTGGATTCCGTGTTGCTGAAATAGTCATCCTGCCGATTTAACACTTGCTTCCGGGAAAAGCGATCGGCTACGCTGTCGACCGCTTTTTCTGACAGGGAGTGTATCACCATGCCAATTTCCGCGTTGCCTGAGCAAATTGCTGACTGGCTCGTCCATTTTCCCGCCTCTGGCGTGCTTCAATTTACCGATCGTGGTATCGAGGCAATTGATAAGCCGGAATGTGATGGTTTTGTCGTGCTGATGGGCGCATCACTGGCGCCAGAGCATGTTGCGACCACGATAAAACAGATCCGTGAAATGGGCATGCAGGTCTGTGGTTTTATGCCGTTTGCTGTCGGAAACGTCTGGACAGTGGTGCTGGGCACATCTGCACACTCATCAGATCTGATGCAATGGTTAAAAATCCAGGACTGGTCAATTGATGGTGCCCATGTCGCTGAGTTACCTCGTCTGCAGACTAGCGGCTTGATCCTGATGGATATGGATTCCACTGCGATCCAGATTGAGTGTATTGATGAAATCGCCCGTCTGGCCGGTGTCGGTGAGCAAGTTTCTGCGGTCACCGCTGCAGCGATGCACGGGAAGCTGGATTTTGCCGAAAGCCTGCGTAATCGCGTTGCGTTGTTAAAAGATGCGCCGGTTTCTATTCTGGATCAGGTCGCGAACAATATCCCGTTAATGCCGGGGCTGACTGATCTGGTCAGCACCGCAAAATCGGCTGGCTGGAAAGTGGCGATTGCTTCTGGTGGTTTCACTTATTTTGCTGGCAAATTACAACGCGATCTGGGCTTAGATCATATTGAATCGAATGTGCTCGATATCGATGGTGACCATCTGACCGGTAAAGTGAATGGCCGTATCGTTGATGCCAAAGTGAAAGCAGAAACGCTGAAAGAACTGCAAGCACGTTATCAGATCTCAGACAAACAAACCGTAGCGATAGGTGATGGTGCGAATGATTTGCCGATGCTGAAAGCGGCTGCGTTAGGCGTAGCGATCCATGCCAAACCAGTGGTACGCGAACAAGCGCAGGTGGCCATTCGTCATATGAATTTGGAAGCGGTGATCTGCCTGTTACAAGCCGGCGATTTAATCGCGCGAGCTTAAATGAGAAAAGACAAACCGGCGCTAGAATGCCGGTTTGTTGTTTTAAGGCTTAATATCCAATCGCTGCAATGTGGCGGCTGTCGTATCAATCACATCACAGACGCCAACCACACTCCAGAGTGCCTCTTCCAGCTGTTTGGCTTTATGAATGGCGTATTTGGCAATGTAATGCAGCTCTTTGGCCAGATATTCCATGTCCGGACGCCCGGTGCGGGAAATATGCAGTTGCACGCAATAAAACTCACCCAGCGCCAACGCTCTGTTCACAAAATCTTTTCGTTCACTGGTATTCAGAAAATCATCACCTAAGCGGATCAGATCTTGTTGTTTACCTTCCTGCGTTTTTTTATGCAGAACATACAACTCTACCGTTTGAGGTCGATCCTCGCGACGAGCTTGATGCAGCGGAATAATCAGTGCCTGCTTTAATATATCGCCTTTGAATAATGGCGATAGATCGGCCTTATTCCGTTCTGCATTCAGCAGCAAATTATCCAGCGAATGAGGTGTTTGACCGATACCTAAAATGCCCACTTTACTGGCGTAGTGGCGATCAATATACAGCGCATAGTTAAACTGGTAGTTCACGAACAAATTACGCAAGGTATTCGCCATACCGCGGTAGTGGCGCTGCTCTTTCGCAATGGTCAGTTTCTTCTGATTTTGCTCAATCAGCATTTGAAAAAACTCACGGCCGGTATGCGTTTCGGCATTGCCTTCGAGAGTCAGGTGCAAGATGGTGCGCGTATTATTCACGTTGACGATCCGGTAACCCAGATCTGCCAGTTTCATCTCTTTGATCAATTCCTGCATTTTCGGCAGGGTTAACTGTATGACATCACCCACCTGACAATGCAGTGCTGCTTCCAGCTCGACTTGTAACCCCAAGGTGGAAATATCACGGGTCCAGCCAATCAATGCCTGAGTATTTAACTTCACGACCACAGGCGTTTTATGCATGTAGCGCGGTTCACGTCGCAATTGCGCGTAATGCAGTAGTTCTATCTGAAAAGAGGGCGCGTCTAATTGATGGCCAAAGCACTGTAAAAGGTTGGCATCGTTCTGCGACGGCTGCCAATGCTGGAAGTCTGCAAGATGAGCATCCAGATTGATCGGCGTGAGCTGGGCAATGTAGCGGAATTGCTGTAACTGATGCACCAGCCCCTGTCGGTATTGCTCCATACTGATGTTGCTATCGATCATTTTTTCCAGATCGAGCAGCGGATCAATCTCTTGCAATGTGAGGTTATAGATCCGCCAACTGGTGCGTTTACTGCCCACAGAAAAGAACAGGGCTTTTAAACCTTTTTCCTCTAACTCATCTTCGGTCGCGGAGAAAAAATAGATATGGCTGCGCACAGTATGCGCAAAGCTATAGATCAGCACATTTTTTTGTTTGGTTGACTGGGCGAGTAACCGTTCCATTCGGGGTTGATTAAACAGCCCGGCTAACAGATCGCTATTGCGTTCATTGCGCCAGTATTCTAATTCCTGCTGGTTATTTTCCGTCTTCAGCACATATTCCAGTTTGATTTGCTTTGCGTGCGAAAAGAACAACGGTAAACCAGTCATGCGGGGTAAATAGAATTGCTCAAAGCCTTTAATTTCTGTGGCGGTAAAGGCGAAATCAATACTGACCCGATAACGGGTTTTATTATTCTGAATAAAAGTGCGTAAATACTCTTTAAACTCTGGTCGTTGATCTTCACAACTCAGGCGCAACCAAGTTTGCTGCTCATGATGTTCTTCCCCGCGGATCTGATAATGTGCTGGCGAGAAGATAATTTCTTCCGACTGCTCTTTCTGTAAGCCGGAAAATATAAGTTGGCAACTTTGCCCCATCTCATAAGAGCAAGGTTCCTGCAATACAACCCGGATCCCATTGACGGACAGATTAGAGGTTTTGGCTTTAATGGTTTGGCCATTCGCCAACAACAGCGTCACTGGCGAGGAATAATGGATCCGTTCTTCTCGTCCCTGGTGATAGCTGCCAAATTCCAGTGTCCGGATCTGGAGGCGGGTGGTAGTGGTTGCTCGTTTGGCTTCATTAGCTTGATTGTGCTGTGGTTTCGCATTCGCGATAACCGTTTCATAAACACCAGTAGTATATCGCTGCTGATAGCGTTGCAGGGCTTCCTGAAAGATCTTATTGTCGTGTTCGCCCAGATAATGCTGAATACCACCATATTGCACGATCTGACAGGGATAACCTTTGCTGCGCATGTCCATAATTCGAATACACGGCGACCAAAGGCGGTTTAATTCCATTTTCAGTAAAAAACGCGCGCTCTTACTTTCACCTTCTGTCAGGCGGTTAAACAGCGTGTCAAAATCTGGTTCAACAAACAGGGGTTGTAACTGTTCTAATATCGCAGATGCCAGTGGCGATTCCATGAACTGCTCACTCCTGAGCTGATTATTGTTATCATCAATATCCCATATCGACATAATAGCCAATTTCTTGAAAAGGATCTGTGATGGCAAAAAGTAAAGTAGCCTACGTCTGCAATGAATGTGGTGCAGAATCAGCCCGTTGGCAAGGTCAATGCAGCGAATGTAAGGCGTGGAATACCATCACAGAAATCCGTCTTGGGCCATCAGCAACCACCAATAAAATGCAGCGGACCGGATATGCCGGTGAGCTGACGAGCAAAGTGCAGACACTGGCCGAGGTTTCGCTGGCCGAGTTGCCTCGTATTAGTTCCGGTTACAAAGAGCTGGATAGGGTGCTGGGTGGCGGAATTGTACCGGGGTCAGCCATGTTGATTGGCGGGCATCCTGGTGCGGGGAAAAGTACCTTGCTGCTACAAACCATGTGTTCATTGGCGGAGCGTATGCCAGTGCTTTATGTGACGGGCGAAGAATCACTGCAACAGGTTGCGATGCGGGCACATCGTCTTGGTTTGCCAAACGATAAATTGCGCATGCTGGCCGAAACCAGTGTCGAGCAGATTTGTCATCTAGCCTTGCAGGAAAAACCAGCGGTGATGGTTATCGATTCCATCCAAGTGATGCATGTTGCGGATGTCAGCTCATCTCCTGGCTCTGTTTCTCAGGTGCGGGAAAGTGCCGCGCATCTGACGCGTTTCGCCAAACAGCACCAAGTGGCCATATTCATGGTTGGGCATGTCACAAAAGATGGTGCGCTGGCCGGGCCTAAAGTATTAGAGCATTGTGTCGATTGCTCGGTGTTGCTGGAAGGTGATGCCGATTCGCGTTATCGAACCCTACGTTGCCAGAAAAACCGCTTTGGCGCGATCAATGAGCTGGGTGTATTTGCCATGACGTCACAGGGCATGAAAGAGGTAAGTAACCCGTCAGCTATTTTCCTCAATCGGGGTGAAGCGGAAAGCCCAGGTTCCGTAGTGATGGTAATTTGGGAAGGAACACGACCTTTGCTGGTGGAGTTACAAGCGCTGGTCGATTATTCACAATTAGCGAATCCGCGCCGTCTGGCTGTGGGTGCGGAACACAACCGGTTAGCGATGTTACTGGCTGTTATGCACCGGCATGGCGGTATTCAGATGTCTGATCAGGATGTGTTCATCAACGTCGTTGGTGGGGTAAAAGTGGAAGAGACTAGTGCCGATCTGGCGTTGATCGCTGCAATGGTCTCAAGCTTTCGTGATAACCCGTTACCTAAGGATCTGATTATTTTCGGTGAAGTCGGCTTATCGGGTGAGATCCGCCCTGTTCCTTCCGGTCAGGAGCGTTTGCAGGAAGCCGCGAAGCATGGTTTCCGTCAGGCAATTATTCCGAAAGCCAATATGCCAAAACATGAAATCACCGGCATGAAAATAATGCCAGTGACCTGTTTGCAGGAAGCGATCGAATTACTCTGAATCGGAAGAGGTGTGGGGCTGCTCATGTTCCTGATGATCTTCCAGTAAATGAGCAAATTCACGTAACAACAGTTCCGTATCGCCGGCGTTCAGCTCAATGAGCCGGCGCAGGTGGGATGCACTGTCGATATCGATATGATGGCAGTAAACCCCGAGTTTTTGCTCATCCAAATGTGTCGATTCAACTTCCATTCTGATTTCAATATCTGAATCAGCCAGTGTGAATGATAACGTAAATAATCCGTTGTTCTGCTCTGTCCAGTTTGCCGGGCGATTCAGTAATGCACCTTGTAACGACAGATCCAGCAAAGTTGTCGACCAGACTTGTTCTCCTTGCTGGAGTTGGGCTGGTGTGGAATATACCACCCGGAAAAAACGGCGTCGTTCAATCATTCTCTGTCGGTCTCCCTTACCTGCAAATAGACTGGTTTGACTGTAACACGCCCAACTGTTGAAATCAGGCGGTTGTCGTCGATTTTTCTGAAGGCTCTGAGTCACCTAATACATTCAGCACCAACACTAACCGGTCTTCCAGTTTGAAGCGCTCTTCTAACGTTAAACCTAGCTGGCTGAGATCGGCATCCAGCGTTGGCATCTCTTCATCACTGACTTCACTGTAACGCTCATTGAAATCAAGAATTGCTTCGGTTGTGTCCTGAATGCGATCAATTAACCGGTTGGTCAGCGAAATATGTTTTCCTTGCTGCTCATAGGCGGCAATCAGGATTTCATAAATCTCAAAATGCCCGGCGGAAATATAGTCAACCAGATGACCACAGAAATCAGATAATGCCTCATTGCTGGGTTGTGTTTTCCGGTATGGCGGCATCAGGCCGGCCAACTGCATATATTCGACTAACAAATTACGGCGTACATCCAGCCATGAGTCTATAGCTGGGTGTTTCCCGGCGACTTGTTGGCGTATTTTATCAAGAGTAACCAGCATGTTGCCTCCTTGGTTTTTTATCTGGCGTATTCGTTCCGTTCTGAACTCATTGTGCGACCTTTGAGAAAAATGACACACCACAGAAGTTAACAACTGTTAACCATGTCTCTTTTCCCGTGGTGTCTCGCCTATGCTTTGAACAGTTTATTGATTGTTAGCAGCATGTTAACCATCTGAATGTTAGAATTGTCTGATATCGACTAACCAGAACAGATAAATGATTAAGATAGAAAACGATCGTTACCTGCGAGCTTTACTGCGTCAGCCTGTTGATCGCACTCCCGTTTGGTTAATGCGTCAGGCCGGACGTTATTTGCCGGAGTATCGTCAGCTGCGTGCTGAGGCCGGCGATTTTATGACCTTGTGTCAGACGCCAGAGCTGGCTTGCGAAGTCACGCTGCAACCACTGCGCCGCTATGATCTGGATGCAGCGATACTGTTTTCCGACATTCTGACAATTCCGGATGCAATGGGGCTGGGCTTGACCTTCGGTGCTGGTGAAGGGCCTAAATTTGCCAAGACTATTCAGCATCAGCGAGACGTCGATGCATTGCCATTGCCCGATCCGGAAGGCGAGTTGCGTTATGTGATGGATGCGGTTCGTACCATCAAAAAAGCACTGAAACAGAAAGTGCCATTGATTGGCTTTTCCGGTAGCCCATGGACACTCGCGACCTATATGGTGGAAGGTGGCAGCAGCAAACAATTCGCACGTATCAAGCAGATGATGTATCGAGAACCACAACTACTGCATGGATTACTGAGCAAGTTAGCAACCAGCGTGACGCAGTATCTGAATGCTCAGATCGCGGCAGGTGCGGATGCGTTAATGATTTTTGATACCTGGGGTGGTGTGTTGCCGCATCAGGAATACCAGCATTTCTCTTTGCAATATATGACTCAGAACGTACAGGGTCTTAATCGTATGCATGAAGGCCGAACCATTCCGGTAACCTTATTCACTAAAGGCGGTGGCCAGTGGTTAGAGGCGATCGCAGCATCTGGTTGCGATGCGATAGGATTAGACTGGACCACCAACATGACCGCTGCCCGACAACGGGTCGGTGATAAAGTTGCCCTGCAGGGGAATATGGATCCGGCGGTGCTATATGGTGATGATGCATTAGTGTCATTGAAGGTGCAGGAGATATTGAGTCAGTATGGTCATGGCTCAGGCCATGTTTTTAACCTCGGCCATGGCATTACTCCAGATATTGAGCCAGCACGGGTAAAAACGTTCGTTGATGCCGTGCATCAGTTCTCTGTGCCTTATCATCAACGCTGAAAAATCATTAGCCCAAAAACAAAAAGACCAGCAGTAACGCTGGTCTTTTTATAATCACATAGCTTAATCATCAGCTCGCATTCAACATGCGTTTGTATTCTTTAATTTTTGCAACTAGAGAGCTGCGTGCTTTGGTTTGCATCGGTTCATTCATTGGCAAATCGACACGCATTGCATTCACAGGGCGATTATTTACGTGAAATTCATAATGCAGGTGCGGGCCGGTCGAGCGTCCGGTGTTCCCTGATAACCCGATGACCTGCCCCATTTTGACCTTCTGGCCCGGTTTCACCATTGATTTACTCATGTGCATGTACACACTGCTATAACGACCACTGTGACGCAGAACGACATAGATCCCCATATCTGGATGGCGTGTCGCTTTAACGACCACTGCATCGCCAGTCGCTTGAATGGGCGTACCTACTCGGACCGAAAAATCGGTACCATTGTGTGCCATCACGCGGCCAGTAACAGGGTTACGGCGGTGTGGGTTAAAACCTGAGCTGATTTTTGTTGATGATGGGATCGGGAAACGCATGAATTTCCCACTTTTCGTCAGACTAAGGCTACTGCCATCATCATCATAAAACTGGTTATCACTTGCACTACGGAAAGCAGAATAGGTTTTGCCTTTCGCTGTGATCAATACTGCTAATACACGGGCATCACTGCCAGCTTTTCCTGCAATGGCATTCCGATCAAATAAGACTTTGAACGTATCGCCATTCTTCAGGTCGCGGCGAAAATCAATTTGTCCTTGAAACAAACGGGCTACCTGATGAATATGACCAGCACTGAGCCCGGCACTGCGTGCGCTGTTGCCAAAAGAGCCGGCAATGGTGCCACGTAACACACGGGTTGGACGAATAGTCGGACGAGCAGATTCTTTCTTCTCTGCAGCCTGAGCTTTGGCTTTTTCAGCGGCTTTTTTATCTGCTTTTTCTTCAGCCGCAATTCTGGCTGCTTCTTTTTTGCTGATTTTTGCTTGTTCAGCAGTGGTGGCCTGAGAATCCGCTTTATTGCTTTCATCTACTGCCGTATCTGCATCAGTCGCACTTACGCTTTCCTGCTTGCTATCGTCAGCAGCATCACTTTGTTCAATACGGGATTTATAAGCGTCGCCTTTACGTTCGAAGATGACTCGTTTTTCTAGTTCCAGTGGAATCGATAATTTTTGGATGACGTTTTCATCATCAAGATAGAAAGAAATCTTTTGTCCTGGTTTCAGACGAACCAGTGAGTTTTGAATATCAACAGCAACTAGCTTTTGTAGCGAAATTGGCGACAAGTTCAGTGTGTTAAAGATATAAGAGAGGTTATCGTCATCTTTGACGGTGTAATCCATCACTTGAAGTTCGCCAGTGGAAGCGGCGATACCATCAGTCATGCCGTCGCTGATACCATCACTGATGTCATCGCTGTCGTCTAATAGAGACTGATTTGGCACAGCAACGAATTCAGTGTCAGCAGCTTGCTTACTCAATTCGGCATCGACAGAAAGGTCTTCTGCAGAAACTGGGATCGGTTTATCTGAAAGCAACTCGCCTGGCGGCGGTAACAGAGTAATACTGGCTACAGAGAAACACGCCAGCATAATAATGGCGTATAAGTGCTGTCGGGGAATGGGTAACTCACGATTCGCCAAACCTGTAAACGGTGTCAGGATCCGTTTCATTGTTCTGTCTTCGCTCTGTTGATAATCGGAATGTTATACCATTACTGAATGCAGGGTTAAAATTTCATCGACCCTAGATGGCACAAAGTTAGATTTGTATCACGGACAGCGGTGCGATGACAATAAAATAGGTGATAAAATGCCAACAGCGTGCGTGTCTGGTGTTTTTTTGTTCGATGTCAGTTTGGGTCAGCTCATACATCTGTTTGTTAGTTTATTTTTCATTATCTGCAGACTAGCTTACAATTCACGGCTTACGCGAAGGAGAAAGCTGTGTTTGGTGACAAATTTTATAAGAAATTGCAAAAGCTGATGCCCTGGCAGCAGACTGTTTATGCGCTGGCATTAAGCGAGAGAATGTATCCTAATTATTGTCTCTATGCAGAAAGCACCGGGCGTGGCGATATGAAGCTCTTCCGGCGTGCGTTGGACACTATGTGGCAATACCTGACAGAAAAAGGTATGCACGTTGATTTATCCGCGATTCTGGAACAGATCGAAAGCAGCATGCCGGAACCACAAAAAGAAGAATGCTATGGTGCCTGGCCGGCGCTGGATGCTTGTGTGGCATTAGCGACAGCTTATAACTCCGTTGTGTTTCGTTTGGGGGATGAAGCTTATGATGTGTGCCAGACGTCACTGGGAACCGTGATTGGCTTTACCGAAATGCAGCATGGCAGGGAATTGACTGATGAAGAACTCTACGCCGAGTCATTGGTAGAAGATGAAATGGCCTTTCAGGTTGAGCTACTAAATGAAGTCTCGCAGCCCCGTGATGCGGCCGCTATTTTGAAGATAAAAGAGCTGGCAACCCAGAATGGGGTATCGAATTTGGGGATTAGTCTGGAATAGCTGTTATTTTGGATGCTTAGTATAAAGCTTAATCGGCTGGCAGTATGTTTTGTGACTTCCATGAAGTTCTTAATGAAAATGTGCTGTTTTTCTGGGAAACACGACAGAAAGTTTTTGCCAGTCAGCTGAATTTTGACTAGATTGAGGCAGCTTTTTTGATCGGCTTAAATAATAAGGATTGCGTATGAACAAAACTGAGCTTGTTGATGCGATTGCAGCCAAGGCTGACATGAGCAAAGCCCAGGCTAAAGCAGCACTGGAACAGATTCTGGAAACTATCACTCAAAGCCTGAAAGAAGGTGATCCGGTACAGCTGGTTGGCTTCGGTACATTTAAAGTAAATCATCGTGCTAGCCGTACTGGTCGTAACCCTCAGACTGGTCAGGAAATTACTATTGCTGCTTCCAACGTACCAACTTTTGTTGCTGGTAAAGCATTAAAAGACGCAGTAAACGGTTAATTTATTTTCCGCTTATAAAAAAAGCCGGCTAATTACAGCCGGCTTTTTTATATCACCAGATTATAAACTGGCTTCTGCTTCCCCATCGCTTGGCGTTGTGTCTTTTGCTCCAAAATAAGCAAAAGTTTCTGCGGCAATAACATGACGCAATCCAATCAAACCAATCAAATTTGGGATTGCCATCAGGCCGTTAACGATATCGGCAATGATCCAAATCAGATCTAAATGCAGGAATGCACCAGCTGCAACCAACAGGACGAATATCCAGCGGTAACCTTTGATGGCTTTAACGCCCAGCAAATATTCGGTACAGCGCTCGCCATAGTAGTTCCAGCCAATGATAGTCGTGAAGGCAAAGAACAGCAGACCGATGTTGACCAGATAGAAACCTAACTGACTGCCAATACCTTGTGTAAAGGCCATGTTGGTCATCGCGGTGCCGGCAACATCAGATTGCCATGCGCCAGTCAGAACCAGAGTAATACCGGTCATGGTGCAGATGATGATGGTATCAAAGAAAGTACCGGTCATGCAGACCAGACCTTGTTCTACGCAAGAATCGGTTTTTGCGGCGGCAGCGGCAATAGGAGCGGAGCCTAAACCTGATTCATTGGAGAATACGCCACGAGCAACCCCGGCCTGCAGTGCCAGCATCATCGTCGCGCCAGCAAAACCACCGGTAGCTGCGGTGGTTGTAAACGCAGCATTCAGGATCTGATTAACGACGGCTGGTAGTTGCTCAGCATGCAGATACATTACACCAAAGCAGCTCAATACATACAGTATCGCCATTAAAGGCACGACCTTGGTGGAGATCCGTGAGATAGATTGAATTCCACCCAGTGTGATCAGTGCAACTAATACAGCCAAAATCAGACCGGTTGCCCACTTTGGTACTTCAAACGCTAGCTGTGCGGCATCAGCAATGGCATTGACCTGTGGGAAAGTGCCGATACCAAACAGTGCCACACCGATACCAAACAGGGCAAAGGAACCGGCCAGAAATTTACTGCCTAAGCCTTTTTCCAGATAGTACATCGGGCCGCCGCTCATCTGACCGTTAGCGTCTTTCTGACGATAACGGACAGCCAGCAGCCCTTCGGCATATTTTGTGGCCATGCCTAAGAAGGCTGCCATCCACATCCAGAAAATGGCGCCAGGGCCACCCAGTTTAACGGCAGTAGCGACACCAACAATATTACCGGTACCGATAGTGGCGGAGAGGGCGGTACATAATGCAGCAAAGCTGGATACGTCACCCTCTTTGTCATTATGTTTGGGTGGAAAAAACACCAGTTTTAGTGCCAGTGGCAGGCGGATAACCTGTAACAGACCTAAACGGATGGTGAGATAGAGCCCGGTGCCCATTAGCAACGCTAATAGTGGTGGCCCCCAGATAAAATCATCAACGGCGGTAAGAAATGAATGAAGCATAGTTTTAAATATCCTCCTGAAACGAAGCTGTTCATTCGTGAAAGGAGGAGACAGGAATGCCTATCCGGTGACGATCACCAGATATGTCATTCCATCCCCTCTGTCCTTTTGCCTGAGAGTTTCAACCCAAATGGGTTTTGCTCCTTCGGCGCCCGATTTAACGGATCTCTCCAGAGTATCGTCCAGTAGCAGTCCTCACCTTGCGGCACCTGAAAGATTCACTTCTTCGGTGGACGGAAAACCATCCTCTCCTGCTACCTTCATCCGAACATTGGAAGGTAAGATGCGATCCTAAATAAAATTTTGCTATTTGTCTTTATAGTGGTTTAAAAAATCACACAATTGTTGTTTTATTGAACAGATGACTGCTTGGTGTTGTTTTCTTGGTATAAAAACTCAGTTATTTGCGACGGTAAATTTATGTAATTAAGAGGAAGAGGGTTCTATGCATTAATTTTATTAATCCATTTCTTCTGAAAGTTATCGCTAAAACCACTGAATGAAACCGGTTTATCCGGTAAAATTCCTGCAACTTTACTACTCCGGTGATAACCATGTATAAGCTAATTGCACTTGATATGGACGGCACGTTGTTACGTGGCGATGGTACAATTTCTGAACGCACTAAGAGTGCCATTCAACAAGCCCGGCAGAAAGGGGTGAAGGTGGTGCTGGCTTCTGGTCGTCCGATTGAAGGGCTGGAGCGCTATCTGACCGAGCTGGGTCTGACTACCGATGATGATTACGCACTGAGTTATAACGGCGCGCTGATTAAAAACGTGGGCACCCGAGAAAATATTTGTAGTCAGTTGATCAGCGGCAAAGATCTGCATGATGTGTATGCCGTGAGTCAGCAGATTGGCGTAAATACTCATGCGTTTTCTACTGAACTCGGTTTGATTTCACCTAAACTAAGTCATTACACCGCTCATGAGCGCGATATGAATGGTATTCCTCTGACACTAATCGATTTTAATGAACTATCAGAAGATCATCCGATCGTAAAAGTTATGCTAGTCGATGAGCCGGAAATTTTATCGCCGGGTGTTGAGCAAATTCCAACTGATTATTACGATCGTTTTACCGTAGTGCGCAGTGCGCCATTCTTTTTAGAGATCCTGAACAAGAATAGTAATAAAGGGAATGGCGTTGCTATGCTGGCTGATTACTTAGGTATTACATCAGCAGAAGTTATTTGTGTCGGGGATGCGGGTAATGATATCCACATGCTGGAATATGCTGGTTTGTCAGTGGCAATGGGCAATGCGTTTGATGACATTAAAGCTATTGCCGATTATGTGACCCACTCTAATGAAGAAGATGGCGTGGCGCATGTAATTGAGAAATTTATTCTGGCTTGATTGCTGTAATATTGAGTGATGCAGCCTATTAACTGACAATCGGATAATGGGCCGCTATTATTTTAAACTCACTTTCCGTTTCTAAAAATGCATCGACGACGATTGGATCAAACAAGTTATCCCGACTATCACGAATAATTTCGACTGTGTCAGCATGTGACATTGCTGGTTTATAACTTTTTGGGGTAATCAGCCCATCGTAGACATCAGCAAGCGCCATGAGTCTTGCAGAAGCCGGAATTTCATTACCTTTTAGTCCCTGCGGATAACCGGAGCCATTCCAGCGTTCATGGTGGGAGTAAGCAATTTCTTTGGCAAAATTTAGAAGCTTACTATCCAGTCCGCAGTGATGTTCAGCCAATTCCAGTGCATTTTTCCCCCACACCGTATGTTGAACCATGGTTTCAAACTCTTCGGAAGAAAGCGTGCCGGTTTTAATGTTGAGATCTAATGGAACACGCATTTTGCCAATGTCATGCAAGAGAGCGGCATGGTAAATCAGTAGTTGATTAGCGGGTGTTAAAATAGGCTGATAATGCGAATGTTTCTGTAATTGCTGACAAAGCAATTTCATGAAATCACGAATTCGACACAAGTGATTCCCGATATTGCCATCATAATATTCGGCAAGCGTTGCCATTGAAAAAATGATTGCCTGACTGGTATCCGCTGACGGTTGATAATAGTGATTGAATGGCGGAATAGATTCAATGGTGATTATTTCAGGGTTGATGTTTCTGGAGAGCATAGGTTTCGAAAACGGGTGGTGTAAGTGGTGGCCTAAATAAGGGCCGTGCAGTCGGTCATTTAGCAAAATATGCGAATCAGAAATATCATCTGTGGTTAATCCTGCCGATTTGTCATTCTCTGTCTGTTGCATCAGCAGATCCTTTGTTGTCAGGAAATACAGGTATTCAAATGGAATAGTTCATGTTGCTCTTTTTGTCAAAAAAACCTGTTCTGGAATTTTTTAGTAAAGAGGAGAGAACAGACAGCAAATGCTGTTTCCTTTCAGGAGAATAAAGGCGACGAGACGGGGAGGGATCTTAAATCCGCTCCGTTAAGAGGGAGCGGATTTACTCGGATTTACACAAAACGCATGGAGAGATCCATGGCGTGGGTGTGTTTGGTCAGCGCGCCAACCGAGATGTAATCGACGCCGGTTTGGGCATAAGTGGCGATAGTTTGCAGCGTGACGTTACCAGACACTTCCAGTTTAGCTTTGCCTGCGTTGATGGCGACGGCTTCACTCATCATGGGCACGGTGAAGTTATCCAGCATGATGATGTCGGCATTGGCATCGAGCGCCTGCTGCAATTCATCCAGACTTTCGACTTCCACTTCCACGCGTTTGCCTGGGTTTAGCGTGCGAGCCGTCGTGATCGCCTGCGCGATGCCACCACAGGCCATGATGTGGTTTTCTTTGATCAGATAAGCATCAAATAACCCCATGCGGTGGTTCGTACCGCCACCGCAGGTAACAGCATATTTCAGTGCTGTACGCAGGCCGGGAATCGTTTTACGGGTATCCAGCAGCTTACATTGTGTGCCAGCAATCTCGGCGACATACAGGGCAACATTGCTGGCAACACCTGACAGTGTTTGAATAAAGTTCAGCATGCTGCGCTCGCCGGTTAATAGAATGCGCGCAGGGCCATACAAACGAACCAGTTCCTGGTTAGGCTCAACCTGTTCACCGTCTTGTACTTTCCACTCGATGCGAACATTGCCACCGAGTTGCTCGAATACCGCTTCCGCCCACGCTTTGCCACAGAACACGCCCTTTTCGCGGGTGATCACATAGGCTTCAGCTTGTTTGTCAGCTGGAATAAGTTGTGCGGTAATATCGGCATGCGCATCAAGTACGCCACCTAAGTCTTCTTCTAATGCGGCACGCACAGCGCGCTGGATATCATTTTGCAACATGACGAGTCCTGTTGAATTAGCCGGTTTTTCCGGTCGAAACAAAAAGATGTTGGACGTAAGCATACCATGTAGCATGCTTTGGCGCTAAAAACAGAGAGGTAAACAGAGTGTTGAATAAAAATTGGTCGATTAATCCTCAAGGCTGGCTTGCGGAAGCGCAACATTGTCCATCACCGTTTTTTAATCAACGCCCGCAAGGCGAGCCGGTTTCATTGCTGGTAGTGCATGGCATCAGCTTACCGCCGGGGCAATTCGGTGGGCCACATATTAATGAGTTGTTTACCGGAAAACTAGATCCGCAGGCGCACCCGTATTTTGCCGAAATAGCGCATCTGGAAGTGTCTGCACATTGTTTGATCCGGCGTGATGGGGAAGTGGTGCAGTACGTGAGTTTTCTCGATCGCGCCTGGCATGCCGGCCGCTCGCAGTTTGATGGCCGTGATAACTGCAATGATTTTTCAATTGGCATTGAGCTCGAAGGTACGGATGACAGCGATTATAGCGACGCGCAATATCAGCAACTGGCGGCAGTGACCAAAGTGATCCAACAAACTTATCCGGCAGTGACGGCGGAGCGGATCATCGGGCATTCGGATATCGCGCCGGGCAGAAAAACTGACCCTGGCAGTGCATTTGACTGGGCGTTGTATCGCAATTTAATGAAGTAATTCGAGAGTGTTTTCGTTATTCATGTAAACCTGATCTTATTCATCCGCCATTTCTGTAGCTGTCATTCATGAAGATTGTTATTGCCCCTGATTCGTATAAAGAAAGTCTGAGCGCTATGGAAGTGGCTAATGCCATTGAAGCCGGATTTCGCGAAATTTACCCCAATGCAGAGTATGTAAAAATGCCTGTAGCAGATGGGGGTGAAGGGACTGTTGATGCGATGGTGGCGGCAACGGGTGGTCACAAAATTAGCGTAAGCGTAACTGGTCCGACCGGTAAGCCTGTGACGGCAGAACTGGGGCTGATACATCAACATACTGCAGTCATTGAAATGGCAGCAGCCAGCGGTTTGGAACGTATTTCTGCTGCCGAACGTAATCCTTTAATCACCACCACCTATGGTACTGGCGAGATGATCCGGGCTGCGCTCGACTTGGGTGTTAAGCAATTTATTATTGGTATTGGCGGTAGTGCGACCAATGACGGTGGGGCTGGGATGTTGCAAGCGCTGGGTTATCGCTTGTTAGATCAGCATGGCCGTGACATTCCCCGTGGTGGTGCGGGTTTATCCGATTTGGCGACAATTGATATCTCGTCGGCTGATCCACGGTTGCAAGATTGCCAGTTTAAAGTTGCCTGCGATGTCACGAACCCACTGACTGGGCCAATGGGAGCAGCGCAAGTCTTTGGCCCACAGAAAGGCGCTGATGCAGCCATGGTGGCTTTGCTCGATGAAAACCTGAAGCACTATGCCCGTATCGTGGCACAAGAATTAGGTATCGATGTGGAATTTGTACCTGGCGCAGGAGCTGCTGGCGGCATGGGGGCTGCGTTACTTGCATTTATGCAAGCCGAGCTACATTCCGGTATTGATATTGTATTGGTGGCGTTAGGTCTTGAATCGATTATTGCGGATGCCGATCTGGTGATTACCGGAGAAGGGCGGTTAGACAGTCAGACCATTAATGGCAAAGTTCCTGTTGGTGTGGCTCGGCTGGCAAAACGCCATGGTAAACCGGTAATTGCGATCGCCGGTAGTTTAAGCCCCGATGTCGCAATAGTGTATGAACACGGTATAGATAGTGCCTTCAGTGCAGTAAACCGGGTTTGTACATTGCATGAAGCTTTTGATTTTGCAGCCAGTAATATCAAATTAACTGCGCGCAATATTGCCGTTCTCTTACAGATAGGCCACTCGTTAAATCGCTAGATTTGGTCATACCAATATAATCGAGACCCCAATAAGCATGACCCATTCACTCAATATGACGTTATCCGGGGTTGTACTGTCGTAATTTCAACAATGATCATTAATTAAGTAATTGTTTTATAGGTTATTTATTTAATGTGGGAATGATTTTTTAAAGTTACCACTTTGTTTATATAACTACTGCTTACTGCACCATATTTCCTCTTCTTTCCGCTATAAATGACTCATTTGTTAACTCCTTGTGATTTTTCCGTTGTTTGGGGCAGAAATATTGCCGCATTTTTTGATTTTAATCAGATCTTACGTGGACAATTGTTAATGCTTTTGCTAATTTATTTAACAAATAGCACATTGGTAATACCAAGTTAACAAATTTCACATGACTGAATACAAACCAGCCACGCCGAAACTCTCCGACAGCATCGTTGCCGAACTGGAACAGATGATTGTCGATGGCACCCTGCAACCGGGGCAGAAACTGTTGCCGGAACGCGAATTAGCGGTGCAATTCGGTGTGTCTCGCCCTTCTCTGCGCGAAGCGATCCAGCGGTTAGAGGCCAAAGGGCTGCTCTATCGCCGGCAGGGTGGTGGTACATATGTCAAAAGTGAACTGAACCGTGGCTTGTCTGACCCTTTCTTTGAGTTATTAGCCAATCACCCTGGTTCTCAATTTGATCTGCTTGAGTTTCGCCATGTCTTGGAAGGAGTTGCCGCGTATTACGCCGCACTTCGTGGTGACGAAAACGATTTTGCCCAAATGCGTGCGATACAAAGTGATATTGAAGCCGCTCAGACCGGCGGTAACGTTGCCGCTGAAGCCAAAGCTGTCTCCGCTTTTTATCTCGCCATGACTGAAGCGTCGCACAACGTGGTGCTGTTGCATCTGATGCGCGCCATTCGGGAGTTACTGGAACGTAACATTCTCGGAAATCTGGAAGTACTGAATCAGCGTCCGGGGGTGGTTAACCGGATCCGCCGTCACCGATCAGAATTGATCGCGGCGATTTTGGCGGGCCACCCAGAACAGGCCAGAGATGCTTGCCATGAGCATCTGGCTTTTATCGAGGATACCCTGCTGGATATACAGCGAGAGGATGAGCGTGCACAACGCCCCTCGCGGCAGATCCATCAGGGATAGCCTTACAACCAACTCATTGCCGTCAACAAACACAGGAAACAGCCATGTCGTCTGAACTCCTTAAACATGATGTGGACCCGGTAGAAACTCAAGAGTGGCTTGCTGCTCTGAACTCTCTGCTGCGGGAAGAAGGTCCGGAACGTGCTCAATACATTTTGGATCAGCTATCATCAGCCGCGAGCAAAGCAGGTTTAACTGCTGCAGCCTCTGCTGGTGGTTCAGTACTTACTGATTACATCAACACCATCGCTACCAGCGATCAGCCAGCTTATCCGGGTAAACTGGATCTGGAACAACGTATCCGTGCGATTATTCGCTGGAACGCAGTGATGATCGTATTGCGTGCATCGAAGAAAGGCTTGGATCTGGGCGGACATATGTCCTCTTTTGCCTCTTCTGCCACTATTTACGATGTGTGCTTCAACCATTTCTTCCGTGCGCGTAACGAGAAAGACGGTGGCGATTTAGTTTACTTCCAGGGTCACATCTCTCCGGGCGTATATGCCCGTGCGTTTGTTGAAGGCCGTCTGACTGCTGATCAGCTGGATAACTTCCGTCAGGAAGTGGATGGCAAAGGTATCCCTTCTTACCCGCATCCAAAACTGATGCCAGAGTTCTGGCAGTTCCCGACCGTGTCTATGGGTTTAGGCCCAATCGGTGCGATCTATCAGGCTCGTTTCCTGAAATATCTGACCAACCGTGGCATCAAAGATTGCTCTGAGCAGAAAGTGTACGCTTTCCTAGGCGACGGTGAGATGGATGAGCCAGAATCTAAAGGCGCTATCACCGTTGCTGTGCGTGAGAAGTTGGATAACCTGATTTTCGTTATCAACTGTAACCTGCAACGTCTGGATGGCCCGGTTGTCGGTAACGGTAAAGTTATCAATGAGCTGGAAGGCATCTTCGGTGGTGCTGGCTGGAACGTGATCAAAACCCTGTGGGGTTCTAAGTGGGATGAGCTGCTGCAGAAAGATACTTCTGGCAAGCTGATCCAACTGATGAACGAAACACTGGATGGTGACTACCAGACATTCAAATCCAAAGACGGTGCTTATGTTCGTAAATACTTCTTTGGTAAATACCCTGAAACTGCTGCACTGGTTGCTGACTGGACTGATGAGCAGATCTTTGCGCTGAAACGTGGCGGTCATGACCCAGTTAAACTGTTTGCTGCGTTCCAAAAAGCGACACAAGCAAACGGTAAACCAACCGTGATCCTGGCGAAAACCGTTAAAGGTTACGGCATGGGTGAAGCGGCGGAAGGTAAGAACATTGCGCATCAGGTTAAGAAGATGGAACTGGATTCAGTTCGTCACATGCGTGATCGTTTCTTTGTGCCAGTTTCGGATGAACAGATCGACGATCTGCCATATCTGACGTTGGAAGAAGGTTCTGAAGAATACAAATACCTGCACGAACGCCGTCAGGCACTGAAAGGTTATGTGCCAACCCGTCAGCCACAAACTACGGTGAAACTGGATATTCCAGCACTGTCAGCGTTTGATGCATTGCTGGGTGAACAGGCGCGTGAAGTGTCAACCACCATGGCGTTTGTGCGTAGCTTGAACGTGCTGCTGAAAGACAAATCTGTTGGTCAGCGCATTGTGCCAATTCTGGCTGACGAAGCGCGTACTTTCGGTATGGAAGGTCTGTTCCGTCAGATCGGTATCTACAGCCCGCACGGTCAGCAATACACCCCGCAAGATAAAGAGATCGTCTCTTACTACAAGGAAGACCAGAAAGGTCAGATCCTGCAAGACGGTATCAACGAACTGGGTGCAATGTCTTCCTGGGTAGCGGCTGCGACTTCTTACAGCACTAACGATTGCCCAATGATTCCGTTCTACATCTACTATTCGATGTTCGGTTTCCAACGTATCGGTGACATGGCCTGGGCTGCTGGCGACCAGCAAGCGCGTGGCTTCCTGTTGGGCGCGACCTCTGGTCGTACCACACTGAACGGTGAAGGTCTGCAGCACGAAGACGGTCACAGTCATATTCTGGCTGGCACCATCCCGAATTGCGTGAGCTATGACCCATCATTCGTGTATGAAGTAGCAGTCATTATTCAAGACGGTATGCGTCGTATGTACGGCGACCAACCAGAGAATATCTACTACTACATCACTACCCTGAACGAAAACTATCAGCACCCGGCGATGCCTGCTGGCGCTGAAGAAGGTATCCGTAAAGGTATCTACAAACTGGAATCTAACGCCGGTGCGAAAGGTCAGGTTCAGCTGATGGGTTGTGGTTCTATTCTGAACTACGTACGTCGTGCCGGTAAGATCCTGGCTGACGAATACGGTATCGGTTCTGATGTGTACAGCGTAACCAGCTTCAATGAACTGGCGCGTGATGGTCAGAATGCTGATCGTTACAACATGCTGCACCCTGAAAGCGAACAGCAAGTGCCTTACATTGCTCAGGTGATGGGATCTGCACCAGCGATTGCTGCGACCGACTACATGAAGTCTTACGCTGATCAGGTGCGTAGTTTTGTTCCTGCCAGCAGCTATCGTGTTCTGGGTACAGATGGTTTCGGTCGTTCAGACAGCCGCGAAAACCTGCGTCGTCACTTCGAAGTGAACGAAGCCTACATCGTTGTAGCTGCACTGACTGAATTGGCTAAGCAAGGTATCGTTGAGAAAAAAGTGGTGGCAGAAGCCATTGCGAAATTCGGTATCGATGCTGACAAGATGAATCCGCTGTACGCGTAAGGGGAAATTTCATGTCTAAAGACATTTTTGTACCGGATATCGGTGGTGATGAAGTTGCCGTGACCGAAATTCTGGTCAAAGTAGGTGACAAGGTTGAAGCTGACCAATCCCTGCTGACTGTAGAAGGCGACAAAGCCTCTATGGAAGTACCTGCACCAGAAGCGGGTACCGTTAAAGAGATCAAAATTGCATTAGGTGACAAGGTTTCTACCGGTTCCCTGATCATGGTATTCGAAGCTGAAGGTGCAGCTGCAGCTGCGCCGACTCCTGATGTGGCTCAAGCTGCAGCGCCTGTTGCAGCTGCCCCTGCGGCAGCCGCTCAGCTGGAAGTCAACGTGCCGGATATCGGCGGTGACGAAGTGGCTGTGACTGAGATCCTGGTTAAAGTGGGCGACACTGTAGACGCTGACCAATCACTGCTGACTGTGGAAGGCGACAAAGCTTCTATGGAAGTCCCTGCACCGTTTGCGGGTGTGGTGAAAGCGATCAAAGTGGCGTTGGGTGATAAAGTTTCTACCGGCTCACTGATCATGGTGTTTGAAGTGGCGGGTGCTGCACCTGCTGCTGCGCCAGTTGCAGCTGCTCCGGCTCCTGTCGCAGCGGCACCTGCGGTTGCTGCTGTTAAAGAAGTGAACGTACCAGACATCGGTGGTGACGAAGTTGCTGTGACTGAAATTCTGGTCAAAGTGGGTGACAGCGTTGATGCTGATCAATCACTGATCACCGTGGAAGGCGACAAAGCCTCTATGGAAGTGCCAGCACCGTTTGCGGGTGTGGTTAAAGCACTGAAAATTGCCGTTGGTGACAAAGTGAAAACCGGTTCACTGATCATGGAATTTGAAGTGGCGGGCGCTGCACCAGCACCGACTGCCGCACCTGTCGCTGCGGCTCCTGCTCCTGCAAAAGCAGCGCCTGTACCGATTGCAGCTGCGAAAGCGGAAGAGAAAGGCGAATTTGTTGCCAGCGAAGCCTATGTGCATGCGACTCCGGCGATCCGTCGTCTGGCGCGTGAATTTGGTGTGAATCTGGCCAACGTCAAAGGATCTGGCCGTAAAGGTCGTATTCAGAAAGAAGACGTGCAGAACTATGTGAAAGAAGCGCTGAAACGTGCGGCTTCAGCACCTGCAGCTGGTGGTTCAGGCGCGGGTCTGGGCGTGCTGCCATGGCCGAAAGTTGATTTCGCGAAGTTTGGCGATATCGAAGAAGTACCGTTGACGCGTATCCAGAAGATCTCTGGCCCGAACCTGCACCGTAACTGGGTGATGATCCCGCATGTAACGCAGTTCGACGAAGCGGACATCGGTGAACTGGAAGCGTTCCGTAAAGAGCAGAACGTCATTGCCGAAAAACAGCAACTGGGCTTCAAGATCACACCACTGGTGTTCATCCTGAAAGCGGCCGCCAAAGCGCTGGAAGCACATCCACGTTTCTGCAGTTCACTGTCAGAAGACGGTTCTACGCTGATCATGAAAAAATACATCCACATCGGTGTGGCGGTTGATACGCCAAACGGTCTGGTTGTACCGGTCGTTCGCGATGTGAACAAGAAAGGCATCTATGAACTGTCGAAAGATCTGGCTGAGATCTCGAAGAAAGCCCGTGCAGGTAAACTGACCGGTGCCGACATGCAGGGCGGCTGTTTCACCATCTCTAGCTTGGGTGGTATTGGCGGCACGCAGTTCACTCCAATCGTGAACGCGCCAGAAGTGGCGATCCTGGGTGTCTCTAAATCAGATATGAAGCCGAAGTGGAACGGTAAAGAGTTCGTACCACAACTGACTCTGCCACTGGCATTGTCTTATGACCACCGTGTCATTGATGGCGCTGATGGTGCGCGTTTCATTACGACACTGACTGGTGTGCTGTCCGACATTCGTCGTTTAGTGCTGTAATTTTGTCTGCCTCACCGGAAACGTACTAGCTTTAGTGGGTTTCCGGTAGCAACTGAGATAGAAAATCGAGGTCATAATGAGTAATGAAATCAAAACTCAGGTTGTGGTGATTGGTGCGGGCCCAGCTGGTTATTCGGCTGCATTCCGTTCTTCTGATCTGGGATTAGACACTGTTCTGATTGAACGTTTCGGTACCCTGGGTGGTGTGTGTTTGAACGTGGGTTGTATCCCATCTAAAGCACTGCTGCACGTGGCAAAAGTGATCGAAGAAGCAAAAGCACTGGCTGAGCACGGTATCGTTTTCGGTGAACCACAAACTGACATCAATAAGATCCGTCTGTGGAAAGAAAAAGTTGTTACCAAGCTGACTGGCGGTCTGGCTGGTATGGCCAAACAGCGTAAAGTGCCAGTAGTGAATGGTCTGGCTAAATTTACTGGCCCGAACAGCATTGACGTGACTGCGGCTGATGGCTCTGTGACTACCATCAAGTTTGATAACGCGATCATCGCAGCGGGTTCTCGCCCAGTTAAACTGCCATTTATTCCACACAATGATCCACGCGTTTGGGACTCTACCGATGCGCTGGAACTGAAAGAAGTACCAGGTAAATTGCTGGTGCTGGGTGGCGGTATCATCGGTCTGGAAATGGGTACTGTGTACTCAGCGCTGGGTGCTGAAATCGACGTGGTTGAATTTGCTGATCAGCTGGTTCCTGCCGCTGACAAAGACGTGGTGAAGGTTTACACCAAACGTGTTGAAAACAAATTCAACCTGATGCTGGAAACCAAAGTCACTGCAGTTGAAGCGAAGAAAGATGGTTTGTATGTCTCTTTTGAAGGCAAACAAGCGCCGGTTGAACCAGTTCGTTACGACAACGTGTTGGTTGCAGTAGGTCGCGTACCGAATGGTAAAAACCTGGATGCAGAGAAAGCGGGCATCGTTGTGACTGACCGTGGCTTCATTGAAGTTGACAAACAACTGCGTACTAACGTGCCGCACATTTTCGCGATCGGTGACATCGTGGGTCAGCCAATGCTGGCACACAAAGGTGTGCACGAAGGTCATGTGGCTGCTGAAGTTATTGCTGGCAAAAAACACTACTTCGATCCGAAAGTTATTCCATCTATCGCGTATACCGAGCCAGAAATTGCATGGGTTGGTTTGACTGAGAAAGAAGCGAAAGCCAAGGGCATCAACTACGAAACTGCAGTGTTCCCATGGGCGGCATCAGGTCGTGCGATTGCGTCTGACTGCGCGGATGGTATGACTAAACTGATTTTCGATAAGGCAACCCACCGTGTGATTGGTGGTGCGATTGTCGGCACCAACGGTGGTGAACTGTTGGGCGAAATCGGTCTGGCGATTGAGATGGGTGCAGATGCGGAAGATATCGCATTGACCATTCATGCTCACCCAACGCTGCACGAATCTGTTGGTCTGGCAGCTGAAGTGTATGAAGGTTCTATTACTGACCTGCCAAACGCGAAAGCCAAGAAGCGTTGATAAAAAGCAACGCGTGATAACACGCGTTTCTAAAATAAAAAATAGCCCTTGAGTTCATCGCTCAGGGCTATTTTTTTACAGCGATTTATCTTCATTGTAAAATAGAGCGAATCAGACAATCCGCAGGAGCGGAAACAGAGTAAAGGCACATCCTGGCCTGATTCGAGAGCATGCAGACCCGATCACATTCCACTACACCGCTTATTCCACCAAGTACGTTCGTGCTGCCTTATCAAGGCACATGGCAAACTGTTTTAGACTGCTTGTGTGATAACTTCCCCAATATTAGCCGTGAAAACTGGCTTGGTCGTTTTGAGCGAAAGCTCGTGTTAGATAGTCATCAAAACCCCATTCATCACGATCTTCCTTATCGCGCTGGGTTGCGTATTTATTACTATCGCGAGATTGTTGGGGAAAAGGTTATTCCGTTTCAAGAAACTATTTTGTATCAAGATGACCACATTCTGGTGGCAGACAAACCGCATTTCTTGCCTGTAACACCCACGGGTGACTACGTTTCACAAACCCTACAAACCCGGTTGATGGCGCGGTTGAATAACGTGGAATTGCAACCGTTGCATCGCATCGATCGCCATACTGCTGGTCTGGTGCTGTTTTCGTTACAAAAGAAAACGCGCGCTGTTTATCAGGCTCTTTTTCGTGAGCAGCAAATTAGCAAACGTTATGAAGCGATAGCGCCAGCTTTGCCGCAGCTGAGTTTTCCGCATAGCCGTTCCACGCGCATTATGCAGGGCGAGCAGTTTTTTCTGTCACAGGAAGTGGCGGGCGCACCTAACTCGCACACGATTATTGATGTAATAGAACAACGCGGTGAGTGGTGTCGATATCAGTTAAATCCGGTATCCGGCAAAAAACATCAGTTGCGATTGCACATGGCAAATCTAGGCGCGCCTATTTGTAATGATCCGTTTTACCCAGTGGTGAATAATGACGCGGTAGATGATTATGCAAAACCACTGCAACTGCTGGCGAAAGAGTTGATGTTTACTGATCCGTTGAGTGGTGTTCAGCACCATTTTCGAAGCGAGCAGTCATTGAGTTGAAATGTAATCTAAAACATGAGCCCCGATTTTCGAGGCTCTGTTTTTGATGCTCAGTTGGGGTTATTTTTTCAGCGATAAGATCAACGCTGAGGTATCCAGCCGGCCACAACCTTCTTCCTGCAGTTTGGCATAGCGTTCATCCACTTGTTTGGTCAGTGGCAGTTCAATATGCTGGCGTGCAGCTTCCTCCAGACAGATGCCTAAATCTTTGCGCATCCAGTCAATGGCAAAGCCAAAACTGAATTTGTTTTGCGCCATGGTTTCGGCGCGGTTTTCCATCTGCCACGAACCTGCAGCACCGAATTTCAATGTTTCGACCACTTGGTGAATATCCAACCCGACTGTTTCCGCCAGTAACAAACCTTCACTTAAACCTTGTAACACACCGGCGATGCAGATCTGGTTAACCATTTTGCAGCGTTGCCCGGCACCACAACGGCCTACGAGTTGGATCTGGCGGGCATAGGAAGCCATCACGGGTTTCGCTAAGGCAAAAGTTTGTTCATCACCACCACACATGATGGTCAGGCAGCCTTTTTCCGCACCGCTCTGCCCACCAGAAACCGGGCAATCCATAAAATGATTACCTTGTTTGTGACAGGCATTTTCCAATTCATGCGCTAAGGTGGCTGAGGCGGTAGTGTGATCAATGATAATAGCGCCGGGTTTTAAGCCAGCCAAAATACCATCTTCACCGTAACAAACACTACGCACATCGTTATCGTTGCCCACACAGATAAAAACGATGTCGGCATCGGTAGCCGCTTGCTTTGGCGTTGCAGCAATCGCACCATGATAGGTTGCTTGCCAGGTTTCGGCTTTGCTATGTGTGCGGTTATAAACCGTGGTGTTAAAGCCTTTATTTTGCAGGTATCCCGCCATCGGGGAGCCCATTACGCCTAGACCAATAAAGGCTACGTTGCTTATGTTCATCATGATCCCTCTCTGTCAGTGACTATGACCAGATAATTGATCTGTTAATGACATATGTCAATTTGTCGATTAAGGGATCGGCAAATATCCGTTTATTTGGTGATTAAGCGCCGTTTATCGTTCAGGAATAGCTGTTATAGCGATAGATTGATATATGTTATCTTTAGTCAATACCCGTATCCGGTAAGATAAAATGAGCGCGCCAAAATATTTAGCCATTGTTAAAAAGATAGAAGAGTTAATCCGTTCCGGCCAGTTTCCGGAAGGAAGCCAGCTACCTACGCACCGTGAATTAGCACAACAATGGGCTACTACACCGATCACGGTGGCGAAAGCCTATAAAGAACTGGTGGAAAAAAAGCTGATTGAATCGTTTGTCGGGCGGGGTAGTTTTGTCAGTAATCACAGTCAGCTGTCAGATGTTATTCGCGCCGAAACCAGTGAGCAAGAACGCAATTTGTCTATACTGCAACCCTGTATTCATCAGCACGCAGACCGATTAAATCAGGTGTTTTCGCAGATCCTGACACACGGCAACGATGTGTTATATGGTTATGTCGAGCATACCGGTTTGGCGCAACATCGGGTGATGGGAGCAAAATGGGCACGTCAGTATGGCCTGAAAGTTGATAATGAAAGTGATGTGGTGTTAGCCAGTGGTGCACAACATGCGCTGACTACGTTGATCCAGTTATACACCCAACCGGATGATATCATCGCCGTCGAAGCGCTGACGTACCCCGGCATTTTGTCAATTGCGAATTTGTTGGGGCGGAAAGTGGTCTCTGTCACGATGGATGAACAAGGCATGGTGCCAGCTGCATTAAATGACCTATGTCAGAACACCCCTGTCGCGATGGTGATTGTCGTGCCATCACATCAAAATCCAACTGCAGCGACAATGCTGGTGGAACGTCGACAGCAACTGGCCGCCGTCGTAAATCAGCATCAGCTGTGGTTAGTTGAAGATGATATTTATGGGTTTTTAAATCCTACCCCGATTGCGGCGATCTGTAATTTTGCACCATTACATGGTTTTCATATCACCAGCTTGTCAAAAGCCATCAGCCCCGGTCTGCGTTGCGGTTATATCAAAGCGCCATCGGCGGAAAGTGAACGATTAGCTGCATTTATTCGCTCTACACTCTGGTTGCCATCGCCGATCACGTTTGCCGCGGCGGCCGTGTTGATTTATACCGGTGAGGCATTTCAAATAGCCAAAGAACAACGCCAGATAGCGATCAATCGCCAGCGCTTAGCAGCAGAATATTTAGCTGAATTTACACTATTTCATCAGCCTGATAGCTACCATTTGTGGTTGGTATTGCCGGAGCATTGGCAAGCAGATGCCTTTACGTTGGTCGCGAAAAATCGCGGCATCCTAGTCAGCAGCGCTTCATATTTTAAAGCCGATCCGCTGGCTGCTACACCAAATGCGATCCGATTGTCACTGATGGCGATTGAAGATGAACCGGTGTTTAATGCTACGTTAACGCAATTAGCCGAGTTATTACGACGTGATGCCCGTTTTGATTATGCGCATTGCTGATGATAAAACAGGCTCTTGTGATAGAGCCTGTTTTATCGTTGATGGCTTGAACTAATAAAACCGTCAGAACATACGCGTTTTCAGCTTTGGGTGTTTATGCTCGTGTCGGTTCTGGTGTTGCCGGTTACGTGAGCGTCTGAATTCACAAACCAGCGCCCAGAAAATAATAAGAGCGCCGGCAATAAGAAATTCTGCGTTTCTTATTAATAACAGACCAATAAACAAATAGAAAAAAGGCTTAACTTCATACAGAGTTTCAGGCAAAAAAATGAATTTATGAGAAGGCCCCACGCGGCTATCTGTTCGCCGGTTTTCAGAGCGCATGATCCAGATAAAGGCGCCGGCACAATAAAACAGTGTTGCGGATACTAATACCAAAGTGCTCTGGCCAAAAACCAGCAGGATAGTGCCGCCAAAGAGGTAAACGAGAGGCAACACTTCATACAAAAGAATTGGCAACATATTTGCCACCCGATTCTCATTAGATATATTCAAAGTATAACTTAAGCTTGGTTGTTTGGGTTATTTTTTGAACAAAACAATGGGGCTGTTATTTCAACTAGTTTACAAATGATAAAAATAGCGAGTGTGCTTTTCTGTTGGAGTGGAGATAAATTGCACAGGAGTGAATTTTTTAGCTTGCCAAGCCCTATCTGCAGCAGAAACGACTATATTTAATTAGATAGATCTAATTTAAAGGAGGGACATCATGACGGTTGATAAAGCAGTACGTGCCTTTGCCGGGCTGATGGTTTTAGTCTCTGTCGCACTGACTTACTGGCTCAGCCCATGGTTCGTGCTGTTAACCTTGTTTGTCGGGGCTAATTTGATTCAAAGCTCTTTCACCGGATTTTGTCCGGCAGAAATGTTTTTCAGAAAAATGGGGTTAAAAGATTAAAGATTGACTATTGATGAGTGTTTATACCCAAAGTAATTGGAGTTGCAGCAAGGCGACAAGTGAGTGAACGCCGCCAACGATGCTGCAACTTCAAGTACGAAGGGTAGAACGTTCTCCTGACATACCAAATTCGATTGCTGCCTGCGTGTAGAAAATATTGATATTCTCTTTTTTCAGTAACGCAAACATCATCTCTGCTTCTTCGGCGGAGACCGCCATAGTCACTTGTAATGGTTGCTCGGTTAGCTCAAAAAAATGTACCGAATGCAGCTTTTTATCATGGCCGAAGCCTTCACTGGCCGCTGTCAACGTCGCACCACGAATACCGATCTCTTTCGCTTGTTCGAGTAACCATAACGCCAGCGACTGACCATGCACAGCACGGTCTTGTTGCGTGAAGAACGTTAGCTTGAAGCCTTGCATAAGCACCTCCTAAGGCACACGTTGTAATACGTTCATCGAGGCCATGCCCAGCAAGGTCATCGCCAGCGACCCTAATACATGCACAGAAATGGCGGCACCCGCCCAGGCTAAGCGGCCTTGTTGTAATAAGGTGGTAACTTCGGCGGAAAAAGTCGAAAACGTAGTCAAACCACCAAGGAAACCGGTTATCACCAGCAGACGCCATTCCGGCGGTAGACTGGGGTTACCGGCAAAAAAGGTGAGTGCCAGACCGATCAGATAACCACCGAGTAAATTAGCTGCCAATGTGCCCAGTGGAATGGTAGGGAACAGCGCATTCAGCCCCAAGCCTAGAAACCAACGGCTGACCGCGCCAGCAGAAGCACCGATACTGATGGCTAAAATCGAATACAACATGCATTGTCCTTAACATGAAAACCGGACAAGGTGTATTGCTGATCACCTGACCGTAAAGAGAAGCGAGATAACATCACTGAATTAAGTATAGCTTTCGCCGTATTCGCTGACTACACAGTAAGGTTCCGGGTTGTGTGAACAAAAAATGTCTTTGAAATACGAAATTTTTTTATGGTTAATTACCGGCGGATGTTTTTTCTGTCGGTAACGATTATGCTTAACCGGAACGTAACAATTAAAACTACAGAGGAACATACCAATGAAGAGCTTGTCATACTTTATGTTGGCAGTTGCAGTGACGACGTTGGTTGGTTGCGTCGGGCCACGCCCGGTACGTGTTAATCGTGCTGATGTTGATGTTGGTGGCACACGCGTGATTCTGGATCAAGGTGGTCAATACCCAGCTGGGAACGGTCGTTTCTGCCCGCCGGGTCAAGCCAAGAAAGGTCGCTGCTAATAAGCAGTTATGTTTCTATTTTGCATATAAATTCACTATAGTTGTTCCCCGTTTGCTTCACAGCCAAGCTACTGACAACTGTTCAGGGATGAGCGGCGGGGCTGATTTTCCAGAGAGGAGTGCATTGTGCTAGAAAGCTATCGTCAACATGTTGCAGAACGTGCTGCGCAGGGTATTGCGCCAAAACCATTATCAGCCGAACAAGTTGCTGCGCTGGTCGAATTACTGAAAAATCCACCGGCCGGCGAAGAAGCCGTATTATTAGAACTGCTGGCTGATCGTGTGCCACCTGGAGTCGATGAAGCGGCCTATGTCAAAGCCGGTTTTCTGGCTGCCGTCACCAAGGGTACCGTGACGTCGCCAGTGATCAGCGCGGAAAAAGCGACGGAATTGCTGGGCACTATGCAGGGTGGCTATAACATTCAGCCGCTGATCGATTTGCTGGATGATGCCAAACTGGCACCCATTGCGGCGAAAGCCCTGTCTCACACCTTGCTGCTGTTTGATTCTTTCCATGATGTGCAGGAAAAACTGCAGGCCGGTAATGCCTATGCCAAACAGGTTATGGAATCTTGGGCCAATGCCGAATGGTATCTGAACCGTCCACAGCTGGCGGACAAAGTTACCCTGACCGTGTTCAAGGTAACCGGTGAAACCAACACTGACGATCTGTCACCAGCGCAAGATGCCTGGTCTCGTCCTGATATCCCATTGCATGCGTTAGCAATGCTGAAAAACAGCCGTCCGGGGATTACCGCCGATCAAGAAGGCGCGGTTGGCCCAATCAAAACGCTGGATGCACTGAAACAGAAAGGTTTCCCATTGGTGTACGTGGGTGACGTGGTTGGTACCGGTTCATCGCGTAAATCAGCTACCAACTCCGTGCTGTGGTTCATGGGGGATGACATCCCGAACGTGCCAAACAAACGTGCGGGCGGTTTCGTGCTGGGCGGCAAAATTGCCCCGATCTTCTTCAACACCATGGAAGATGCTGGCGCACTGCCAATCGAGCTGGATGTCAGCAAAATGAACACCGGTGATGTCATCGACATCTATCCGTATGCCGGTAAAGTGACCGCTCACGGCAGCGATGAAGTGATTGCTACGTTCGAGCTGAAAACCGATGTACTGCTGGATGAAGTGCGTGCGGGTGGTCGTATTCCATTGATCGTAGGTCGTGGTCTGACTGACAAAGCACGTGAAATGCTGGGTCTGCCTGCATCAACCGTGTTCAACCGTCCGAAACCAGTAGCTGATACCGGTAAAGGTTACACACTGGCGCAGAAAATGGTCGGTAAAGCCTGTGGTGTTGCCGGCATTCGCCCTGGCACTTACTGCGAACCGAAGATGACTACCGTCGGCTCGCAAGATACCACTGGCCCGATGACCCGTGACGAGCTGAAAGATCTGGCTTGTCTGGGCTTCTCAGCTGATCTGGTTATGCAGTCTTTCTGTCACACGGCGGCTTATCCAAAACCAGTCGACGTGCAGACTCACCACACGCTGCCAGACTTCATCATGAACCGTGGCGGTGTTTCATTACGCCCAGGCGATGGTGTTATTCACAGCTGGCTGAACCGTATGTTGCTGCCAGATACCGTGGGTACTGGTGGTGACTCTCATACTCGTTTCCCAATCGGTGTTTCTTTCCCTGCTGGCTCTGGTCTGGTGGCGTTTGCTGCTGCAACCGGTGTGATGCCGTTGGATATGCCAGAGTCTGTGCTGGTGCGCTTTAAAGGCGAACTGCAACCGGGCATCACACTGCGTGATCTGGTACATGCGATCCCTTACCAAGCTATTCAGATGGGTTTATTGACCGTGGAAAAAGCGGGCAAGAAAAACATCTTCTCTGGCCGTATCTTAGAAATTGAAGGTCTGCCAGAGCTGAAAGTAGAACAAGCATTTGAACTGGCAGATGCCAGTGCGGAACGTTCTGCGGCAGGCTGTACCATCAAGCTGGATGAAGCGCCAATCGCTGAATACCTGAATTCCAACATCGTGATGCTGAAATGGATGCTGGCGGAAGGCTACGGTGATAAACGCACCATCGAACGTCGTATCGCAGGCATGCAAGAGTGGTTGGCTAATCCAAAACTGATGGAAGCCGATGCTGACGCAGAATACGCAGCGATCATTGAAATCGACATGAACGAAATCAAAGAGCCGATCCTGTGTGCGCCGAACGATCCGGATGATGCTCGTCTGCTGTCAACCGTAGCCGGTGATAAGATCGATGAAGTATTCATCGGTTCTTGCATGACCAACATTGGTCACTTCCGTGCGGCTGGTAAATTGCTGAACCAGTTCAAAGGTCAGCTGCATACCCGTCTGTGGATCGCACCGCCGACCAAAATGGATCGTGACCAACTGACCGAAGAAGGTTATTACGGTATTTTTGGTCGTGTTGGTGCGCGTATCGAAATCCCGGGCTGTTCACTGTGTATGGGTAACCAGGCGCGTGTTGGCGACGGCACCACCGTGGTATCTACCTCGACCCGTAACTTCCCGAACCGTTTAGGTCAGGGCGCTAACGTCTATCTGGCTTCGGCGGAACTGGCTTCTGTAGCAGCAATTCTGGGTCGGATTCCAAGCGTGGAAGAGTATCAAGCTTACGCGAAGGAACTGGATGCGATGGCAGCTGACGTTTATCGTTATCTGAACTTTGATCAGATCGCCAGCTACACCAGCAAAGCGGCTGAAGTGATTTTACAAGTACCGGCATAAAGCGGTAATTTGTGCTGAATATGAAGGGCAGGTCATTGACTTGCCCTTCTCTTTTTTCGCTGTTTCCAATAACCTTCAACTATTGTTAATAAGTAAACATAATCAGGCAAACGCAGTCTGCTGACAGGCTGAAAGGTAAGGGACGACCCGTATTGCCGTTGTTCAGGAGAGCAAGGTATGGATCATGAGTTTGTCCGGGATATCGACGGTCGTTGCCGGGCGCGTATGTCTATGGGGCATGAAGCCTTTGGTTTTTGGCTCACTGATGAGCTGGGCGATAATTTGCCGCTCTGCGATGAAATATTGAAAGCCACCGCGCATTTATTGCATGCAGGTGAGGATTATAAATTATCCGGAAAGACCTTTTGTCTTTATCTGGAAGAAGAGGCTGCTACCGTCAGCGCGTTGGAGTTGCAATTTGAAACACCGATAGAAGATAACGAGCAGGGATTAAGTTATTACGATGACGAATTGTTTGCTGCATGTGGTCTGGAAGACTTTGAATTGTTACTTCGAGCCTGGCGTGAGTTTATAACCGAGCAAGAATAGATAAATGACCCACAATGACGCCCCTTTTTGGGGCGTTTTTGTTGCGGTGCTGGCGAGAAGTGCATAATTGTGTTCATCAACAGTATGATGAATGAATGTTACGTTGTTAAAGCAATGAAAAATAACAATATTTAATAAATGGCACAGACATTGAATTGTTTCAGTTAAGCCCAATTAACCAGGGAGTGGGAGTTTAACTATGAAACTTATCAGTGCAATCATTAAACCGTTCAAATTGGATGACGTGCGTGAAGCTGTTGCGGCACTTGGCGTAGATGGCATGACCGTATCTGAAGTGAAAGGGTTTGGCCGTCAGAAAGGTCACACCGAATTGTATCGCGGTGCTGAATATCAGGTCGACTTTCTGCCGAAAGTAAAACTGGATATCGCTACTTCTGACGATAACGTTGAAAGCATTATCGAAGCAATCAGCAAAGCGGCTTATACCGGTAAAATTGGTGACGGTAAGATTTTCGTGTACGACTTGGCGCATGTTGTGCGTATTCGTACTGGCGAAATGGATGGCGAAGCCATCTAACGTTAGTTTTTAAATGATTTGGGTTTCCGGACGATTTCGTTATCCAGATTATTTTTGCGTTTTCAGATTGTTCGTTCAGACATGTTGGGACCTTAAGGTCCCTTTTTTATTGCTCGGTAATATGGAATAAGTAAGCCAATAAAAACGAGATTGATTTTCATATATTTACAAATGCGAGTTGTTATCATATCTTTATGATAATTATTCTCATTGGGTGGTGGATGTGCAATGAAAAAGATCGCGTTATTGGCTTTACTGGCTGCAGGAACTGTTCAGGCTGCGGAAGAGATCAATGTTTACTCTGCTCGTCAGGCTTATCTAATTGAACCTATTGTAAAAGAGTTCGAAAAAGATCAGGGCATCAAGGTTAATCTGGTGTATGCCGAAGATGGTTTAGCCGAACGTCTGGCACGGGAAGGAAAACATACCCCTGCCGATCTGGTGCTGACCGTCGATATCAGCCGTCTGATGGAGCTGGTAGAAAACGATCTGGTACAACCGGTCGAAAGCCAAACGCTGAATAAAAATATTCCGGCACAATACCGCGATCCAGATAATCGCTGGTTTGCCTTGACCACTCGCGTGCGGAATATTTATACCTCTAAAGATCGCATTGGCAAACCAGCTGACATTACCTATGAGTCACTGGCAGATCCGAAATACAAAGGCAAAATCTGTACTCGTAGCGGCAAGAACTCTTATAACGTCGCGTTGGTCGCATCCATGATCGCACATCACGGTGAAGCGAAAACGCATAGCTGGCTGGAAGGTGTAAAAGCCAATCTGGCGCGTAAACCGCAGGGGAATGACCGCGATCAGGTTAAAGCGATCAAAGAAGGGATCTGCGATTTGTCGCTGGGTAACAGCTATTACCTGGGTAAAATGCTGCAGGATGAAGAACAAAAAACCTGGGCTGATGCGGTTTATATCAACTTCCCGAATCAGCAAGATCGTGGCGCGCATGTTAATGTCAGCGGTGTCTTGATGACTAAATATGCGAAAAATAAAGCTGCGGCGCTTAAACTGATGGAATATCTGTCTGCCGATAAGGCCCAGCAGATGTATGCAGAATTGAATATGGAATATCCGGTCAAAGCGGGTGTTGCACCTTCCAAACTGGTGGCTTCATGGGGCGAATTCAAAGCCGACGCGTTACCAATTGCCAAAATTGCCACTTACCGTAAACAAGCCATTACGTTGCTTGATGATGTAAAATTTGATCTTTAAGGACGTATCATGGCAGTAGTACGCCATCGTCGTTGGTTGATCGGCAGCGGAGCATTAGCTCTGCTGCTGTTTTCACCTGTGCTGGCTTTATTGCTCGAAGCCGTCAGCAGCGATGTCAGCTTGTTGCAACAACTCTGGCAGACCGTTTTACCCACCTATATTTTCAATTCAATGGCTCTGGTTATCTGCGTGGTTATTCTGGCGGTATTGCTGGGGTTACCTTGCGGCTGGTTGCTGGCAAATTATCAGCTACCGGGGCATCGTTATCTGGAATGGGCGCTGATCTTACCGCTGGCAATGCCGGCCTATGTGGTTGCTTATATCTACACTGACTTACTTGATTATACCGGGTGGCTGCAGGTGCAACTGCGGGCATTCTTTGGCTGGCAATCTGCGGCAGACTACTGGTTTCCCGATCTGCGCACCTTAGATGGTGCTGCAGTCATGCTGGCACTGGTGCTCTATCCCTATGTTTATCTGCTAACACGGGCCGGCTTTCTGGAGCAATCCATTAACCTGCAAGATGCCGGTCGCATGCTGGGGGCCAGTCACTGGCGGCGTTTTTTTCGCATCAGTTTGCCACTCATCCGGCCTGCCTTGATTGGCGCGATGATCTTGGTGGCGATGGAGACACTGGCCGATTTTGGTACTGTTTCCTATTTTGCGGTGAATACACTGACCACCGCCATTACCGATGCCTGGCTGGGCTATGGCAGTTTACCGTCAGCCGCCCAACTCTCGCTTTGCTTGATTTCAATGGTGGTGTTACTCATTTTACTGGAAAAAATGAGCCGTCGCCGCCAGCAGATCTTTCAGAAAGGCAATGGGATCCCGGTCAATAATCGCCCGCGTCTGCGCGGTTGGAGATTATTGCTGGCCCAGGGGTATTGCTGGTTACTGGTGTTGTTGGGCTTTTTTTTGCCAGTGTTAGTGTTGCTCGATTATGCACTGTCTGCGTTGGCAGAACAGGATTGGTTTTCGTTGTTGCAATACAGTTTGAATAGCCTGCAAATTGCACTGTCGGTAGCGGCCTTTGCCGCGTTATTAGCCTTACCATTGGTGCTAACGCGACGCCTGTTACCTAATAAGTCAGCCATTCAGCTTTTACAGCTCGCCGGAATTGGTTACGCCATGCCGGGCACTGTGTTAGCCATCGGCATTCTGATCCCGTTTACGCTGGGAGATTTTTTACTGAACGATGCGATTGCCGCACTCGGTTGGGAAGAGCCGGGGTTGATCCTGACCGGTACTATTTTTGCGTTAGTCTGCGCTTATGTTGTGCGCTTTATTGCCATCGCGTTAGGCAGTCAGGAAAGCTCACTGGCACGCATCTCATTTAGTCTGGATATGGTCAGTCGTAGTCTGGGTTATTACCCGTTACCGATGTTCGCTCGGGTGCATTTACCGCTGATGTGGCGCGGCATTATGGCAGGGGTCGTCTTGATCTTTATTGAATCCATGAAAGAGCTGCCTGCCGCGTTATTGTTGCGGCCATTTAATTTAGAAACCTTGCCCACTATCGTTTATCAATATGTCAAAACGGAACAGTTACCGTTGGGCGCGTTACCGGCTTTGATGATTGTATTGGTTGGGTTATTACCGCTGATTTTTTTCAACCGCTCGCTGGAACGGGGAATAACATGAACGCCATTGAGATCTGCCAATTACAATGTGGCTATCAGGAGCAAGCCATTCTGCAGGATATTTCTTTTGTCTTGGAAGAGCGGAAAATCCTCGCCCTGCTCGGTGCCAGCGGCTGTGGTAAAACCACCTTATTAAAAGCCATTGCCGGATTACTACCGATTGATCACGGGCAAATTTATCTGCATGGGCAGCAGGTGCAAAATGGCTCATCTGGTTTAGATCCGGAAGCGCGCGGTGTGGGCTTCATCTTTCAGGATTACGCGCTGTTTCCGCACATGACCGTGCACGACAATCTGATGTTTGGCTTACGGCCATTACGGCTGAAAAAAGCGGAAGCCGAAGAGCGGATCATGTCGACGTTATCGATTGTTGGGCTGGCAGGCATGGAAAAGCGTTATCCGCATGAGTTATCCGGTGGTCAGCAGCAGCGGGTCGCGATTGCTCGATCACTGGTTTGTCGCCCGAAGCTGATGCTACTGGATGAACCCTTTTCCAATATCGACAGTCAGCTACGTATACCGTTGATCAGAGAGATCCGCCAGTTATTGCAGGAACAGGAAGTGGCGGCAATTTTTGTGACCCATAATAAGGAAGAGGCCTTCACATTTGCCGATGAACTGGCGATTTTTCGTAAAGGCCGCATTGCGCAGCAAGGGCTGGCCAGTGAGGTTTATCATCATCCGGAAAATCGCTATGTGGCGGAATTTTTAGGTGAAGGTAATGCAGTGCCGATCACCCGGCATAGCATCAGTTCGGTGATGACGCCGTGGGGGGAGTTGCACTGTGATCATCTGCCACACGGTGAAGATGAGCTGATTTTGTTTGTGCGTCCGCAATGGCTGGAGATTGTGCCTGGTGGCGATGGCTTGTTGCTGGAGCAGCAATTTCTCGGCACACATGCGCATTGTCGCGTGCATTGGCAGGGCATGACCATGAATGCCTGGCATGCAGACAGCCTGCCGCTGAATACCAGTAATGTGGGCTTGCGTTTACGTCAGCACCGGCCAGTGATATTCACCCGTAAACATTGGTTTACCGCACCACACTAATACCCATTTGTAAAAGTGGATGCATTGCTCTGCTGATCATTGCCCCTCAGAGCAAGAGGGGCGAGCAGATATGTACTAACCCGTCTGTTCAAATAACTCCAGAACCGAGTCGTACAGCTCGTCGATATCCGTTTCCGCCGTTGGCGTAATGAAGATGGTGTCATCACCGGCAATGGTGCCGAGAATGCCTTCCGCTTTACCTAATGAGTCCAGCATGCGGGCAATCAATTGTGCAGCACCCGGTGTGGTATGAATCACCAGAATAATGCCGTTGTGATCGACATCCAGCACCAGATTTTTCAGCGGGCTGTTGATGGTTGGAATGCCTAATTCTACGGGTAAGCAATACACCATTTCCGTTTTGGCGTTACGGGTTCGTACCGCACCAAAACGGCTTAACATCCGGGACACTTTCGACTGATTAATGTTTTCAAAGCCGATTTCATTCAGCGCTGTCACAATTTCAGCCTGTGATCCAAATCGCTCTTCTCGTAATAAGGCTTTGAAAGCCTTAACAAGTTGTTCCTGTTTTTCGCCGGGTTTCATGTAAAATCCGATATGAATCGTTCATAAACAACAATTTTGCAGTCTGGCTGCATATATTTCAACGATTGCTGCATAAAAATAGATATTAGTTCACAGGAACTATGCAGTGGTTGCCGGAAGCCAGCATGCAAAAATGGCCTGAGAAGCGAATTTAACGATTCAGTCTGAATAAAGAAAGAGTGTCACCCAGCTCACACTTCGTGTGGGTGTGTTTGGATGATGCGTCACTTTCTACTATTTTCAGATGAGCAATACTTACAACAATTACCATCACAACAACAAAAATATGGAGCTTGCTATGAAAATAACTGTTCTCGGTGCTGCTGGTGGTATAGGGCAAGCGCTGTCCCTATTATTAAAAATGAAACTACCTGCAGGCTTTAAACTGGCTTTGTATGATGTCGCGCCAGTCACACCGGGTATTGCTGTCGATTTGAGCCATATTCCTACTGATGTTGCGGTAAAAGGCTTTGCTGGTGATGATCTACCGAAGGCATTGGAAGGCAGTAATGTGGTCGTTATCTGTGCAGGCATTGCCCGTAAGCCGGGAATGGATCGCAGCGATTTGTTTAAATTCAATGCCGGTGTTATTCAAGCATTAGTGTCTTCAGCTGCGGCGATTTGTCCGAATGCGTGTTTCTGCATTATTACTAACCCGGTCAATAGCATGGTGCCGGTGGCGGCTGAAGTGCTGAAAAAAGCCGGTGTTTATAACCCACAGAAACTGTTTGGCGTCACCATGCTGGATGTCATTCGTGCGGAAACGTTTGTTGCCAATTCACAAGGGCGTGCTGCTGGCACTATCCGAGTGAATGTGATTGGTGGTCACAGTGGTAAAACAATTCTGCCTGTGATGTCGCAAGTAGGTGGGTTTGAATTCACCGATGACGAAGCTGCACAATTGGTGCGTCATATTCAGGATGCAGGTACCGAAGTTGTTGAAGCCAAAGCCGGTAATGGTTCGGCGACATTGGCCATGGCGGCGGCGGCATATCGCTTTGTGAATGCGGTTGTTCGTGGTTTGCTGGGTGAAGAGAATGTGGTGGAGTGTGCTTATGTGGAAGGTGGCAGCCAGCACAGTCGTTTCTTCTCACAACCGATGCGTTTAGGTAAAGAGGGCTGGTATAAGGTATTACCTTACGGGCCACTGACTCAGGCGGAAAAAGATGCACTGGAGGCTATGCTGCCAACCCTGCGTGATGAAATTCGGATGGGGGAAGACTTCGTCCTTAAGCCCGAATAAGCCGTAGATGACTGTTCATGAAACGAGGGGGGCTATTGTGCCCCCCCTTTATTTTAAGAGTCATTTTCAAGAGTTCAGCTGATTGTTTTGGCTTCGACAATCAGCAACGTACCTTCTGCCGAAACTACTTTAACAGCAGTTCCGGCTTTCAGCGGTTCGTTACACAACACTTGCCAGACTGTATCATCCAGTCGTACCCGGCTTTGTCCTAATTGCACGTCTTCCAATAACGTGGTTTGCGCACCAATACAACGCTGAGTCCGTTGATTCAGCACTACGCTGCCTGCTGCTGGCTTATCTCGCTGGTTAAGGCGAAACCAATACCAGGTTGTGGCGATGCTGAATACGGCAAACAGACCCCACTGAGCATAAATATCTAGCGCAAACAGATATACCATCACGGCGGTCAGCAGTGCAGCGATGCCAGTCCAAAGTAGCAGGCCTGCAGTGCCAAACAATTCCAGCAGTAATAATGCCGCACCGAGTATCAACCAGTGCCAGTAATTCCATTCGGTGAACCATGTCCAATCCAGCATCATTGCACCCTATGTCTTATGCTTTTTTCTGCCCAATTTCATTTAACAGCTGACTAATACCACTGATCGAGCCGATTAACTGTGTGGCTTCCAGTGGCATCAAGACCAGCTTGCTGTTTTGACCATCGCCAATTTTACCCAGCGCTTCCGTGTATTTTTGCGCGATAAAATAATTGATGGCTTGGGTGTTGCCGTTGGAAATCGCATCCGAAACCAGTTGGGTTGCTTTTGCTTCTGCTTCGGCCTGACGCTCACGCGCTTCCGAGGCTAAAAACGCGGCTTGCCGTTCCCCTTCCGCTTTCAGGATCTGCGATTGTTTTTCACCTTCTGCTTTTAAGATCTTCGATTGCCGTACGCCTTCGGCTTCGAGAATTTCTGCCCGCTTCTGGCGCTCAGCCTTCATCTGGGCATTCATTGCTTCAATCAGATCTTGTGGTGGGCGCACGTCTTTGATTTCAATACGGGTGACTTTGACTCCCCACGGGCTGGTTGCGGCATCGACGGTATGCAGCAGTTTTTCATTGATCGTGTCGCGTTGTGACAACATATGATCCAATTCCATGGCACCTAATACGGTACGGATGTTGGTCATGGTCAGATTACGGATGGCCTGCATCAGATCGTTGACCTCATACGCCGCTTTATGCGCTTCAATGACCTGCACAAAGGCCACCGCATCGATAGTCACGTTGGCATTGTCGCGGGAGATAATTTCCTGCGGCGGAATATCCATGACCTGTTCCATCATGTTGATTTTTCGGCCAATACGATCGATGAAGGGGATCAGTAAACTTAATCCCGGTGTCAGTGTGCCGGTGTAGCGACCAAACCGTTCCACTGTCCAGTTATAACCTTGTGGCACCACTTTAATAACGGTGCTGAGAGTAACGAGAACCAATACGATAAAAATAATTAGCAGTGGTAAACTTAAATCCATTACAACCTCCGGGAATCAGCTTTCTGGCTATACTTTTTGCATAGTATCAAAAGTATAGAACATAAGAGCGTTGAGCCATATGGATATGAACAAGGAACTCTTATGACATTACATTCCCCCTGTCGTGGTGTTTGCCGGCTGGATGAAACTGGTCAATATTGTACGGGGTGTCATCGCACGATCGATGAAGTAGCTGGCTGGTCAGGTTTTAATGACGAGCAGAAAGAATTAGTTTGGATGCGGTTGCTGAGTCGCCCGTTACAACCAGAAGAGAAATGGTGCTCGGTTTGCGGAAATCAATTTCAGTGTGGCACTGGCGGAAAAAATGGCGGCTGCTGGTGCCAAGACCTTCCGAATATCATGTCATTATCACTCGATGCCAGCGATTGTTTATGCGCTGATTGTCTGGCGAAAGAGCTAAAAATTAAGGCACAACTGGCCAAACCTGCCCGCTGAAAGGTAACTTAATTTCTAAATCACATAATCAGATAAGCATATTACTTTTTAGCTATAAAAGTGCCTTTTTATCATTTTACATCTCACTATTACATGTCTATATTCATATTCCAGAAATAGAAGGAGTCATCATGGATTATCTGCCGCTGTTTGCCAGATTAAAAAATCGCACCGTATTACTGGTAGGTGGTGGTGATATCGCACTGCGTAAAGCACGTCTGTTATTAGACGCCGGTGCGGTATTAACCGTGATTGCGCCATCGTTACATGAAGAATTGACGGAATTACTGTCAGAACAACATACCTATATTCCATCGCGTTTTAACCCGGCGCATTTGAATAATCAGATGCTGGTGATTGCAGCGACCGATGATGAAGAAGTAAATGCGGAAGTTGCGGCGGCTGCGGATGCAGCCAATATCTGGGTGAACGTGGTCGATGACCCGGATCGTTCCAGCTTTATTTTTCCGTCGATCATTGATCGCTCACCGATCATGGTGGCGGTGTCCAGCGGTGGTAAAGCACCGGTACTGGTGCGCATGCTGCGCGAACGCTTAGAAGCGTTATTGCCCAAACATCTGGGCGCGCTGGGTACTTTATCGGGCGAATGGCGTTCCCGTATTAAACAAAAACTGGGTGACATTACATCGCGCCGTCGTTTCTGGGAAAAAGCGTTTGCCTCACCACAACTGGCTACTTTGCTGGAAACCGAACAGCAGCCAGCGGCTGAACAGTGGATGGAACAGCAGTTAAATGCTGAAAGTTATGCTGGTGGTGAAATTGTCTTGGTCGGTGCCGGCCCTGGTGATGCAGGTTTGTTGACACTGAAAGGCCTACAGCAGATCCAGCAGGCGGAAGTGGTGCTGTATGACCAGTTGGTGTCGAAAGAAGTATTAAATCTGGTACGCCGCGATGCAGAGCGTATCAGTGTGGGTAAAAAAGCAGGTCACCACAGTGTGCCGCAACATGAAATCAATGAATTGTTATTAACCCATGCTCGTGCCGGTAAACGTGTCGTGCGCTTAAAAGGCGGCGACCCATTTATGTTCGGGCGGGGAGCAGAGGAGTTAGAAGCGGCTAAAGCTGAAGGCATTCCATTTACCGTGGTGCCGGGGATTACTGCGGCAGCCGGAGCAACCGCGTATGCGGGTATTCCACTAACACACCGTAATTTTGCGCAAAGCGCCGTATTTATTACCGGCCATTGTAAACAAGACGGTGAAGAGCCGGATTGGGCCTCACTGGCAGCCAGCAATCAAACGTTGGTGATCTATATGGGGCTGATTGGTTCACCGACTATTACGCAACGCCTGATAGCTCATGGTCGCCGAGCAGAAACGCCGGTGGCCTTGATTGAACGTGGTACGACGCCGGAACAGAGAGTATTGCGTGGAACGTTACAAGAATTACCTGAATTAGCCAAAGATGCCCGCAGCCCGTCACTGATTGTGATCGGTGAAGTGGCCGCTCTGGCCGACACTTTAAGCTGGTTTGGCGGCGACATCGCGACCGGCAAAGAACATTTGATCAATCTTGCCTGATATAAGTCTGCATGGTCAGGCAAGGGCGTTAAAGAGGAGTTAGCATATGCAACTGGACACCGCACGATTAACCCATTTGAAGCAGTTGGAAGCTGAAAGCATCCATATCATCCGTGAAGTGGCCGCTGAGTTTCAAAATCCGGTGATGCTGTATTCCATCGGTAAAGACTCCTCTGTCATGCTGCATCTGGCGCGCAAAGCCTTCTATCCGGGCTCACTGCCATTCCCACTGCTGCACGTGGATACCAACTGGAAATTCCGCGACATGATCAAATTCCGCGATGAAACCGTGAAGAAATTTGGCATGGAGTTGTTGGTGCACAAAAATCCGGATGGTTTGGCAATGGATATCAACCCGTTTGTCCACGGCAGTGCGAAACACACCGACATCATGAAAACCGAAGGCCTGAAACAAGCGCTGAACCAATATGGTTTTGATGCGGCGTTTGGTGGGGCTCGTCGTGATGAAGAAAAATCTCGAGCGAAAGAACGTGTGTATTCTTTCCGTGATAAAAACCATGCCTGGGACCCAAAAAATCAGCGTCCGGAACTGTGGCGTCTATATAACGGTCAGGTGAACAAAGGCGAAAGCATTCGTGTGTTCCCGTTGTCGAACTGGACTGAACTGGACATCTGGCAATATATCTATCTGGAAAACATCGAAATCGTACCGTTGTACTTTGCTGCTAAACGTCCGGTTGTGGAACGTGATGGCGTGAAGATCATGGTTGATGACGATCGTATGCAGCTTAATCCGGGTGAAACTCCGACCATGGAATCCGTGCGTTTCCGTACCTTGGGTTGTTACCCACTGACCGGCGCCATTGAATCTGAAGCCGCCACACTGCCGGAAATCATCGAAGAGATGTTGGTTTCCACCACCAGTGAACGTCAGGGGCGACTGATCGACAGCGATCAGGCCGGCTCAATGGAGCAGAAGAAACGTCAGGGTTATTTCTAAGGCGTCGGGTTATTACTACGGATTAAGGAACAGAATATTATGAACAGCACCATTGCCGAAGCGATCAAAGAAGAAGGTATTGAGAACTACCTGAAAAATCAGCAGCACAAGACCCTGTTGCGGTTTCTCACTTGCGGCAGCGTCGATGACGGTAAAAGCACGCTGATTGGTCGTTTGCTGCATGACTCGCGTCAGGTTTATGAAGATCAGCTGAAAACGCTGCACTCCGACAGCCAGAAAATGGGCACCACCGGTGAAAAACTGGATTTCGCGCTGCTGGTCGATGGTTTGCAGGCAGAGCGTGAGCAGGGCATTACCATTGATGTGGCTTACCGTTATTTCTCGACGCCAAAACGTAAATTCATCATCGCTGATACGCCAGGCCATGAACAATACACCCGTAACATGGCGACCGGTGCGTCGACGTGTGATCTGGCGATCATCCTGATCGATGCGCGTCGCGGTGTCTTGGAACAGACTCGTCGTCACAGCTTTATCGCCAGCCTGCTGGGTATCCGTCAGTTTATCGTGGCGGTGAACAAAATGGATCTGGTGAATTTTGATGAAGCCGTGTTTGATGGCATTAAAAAAGATTATCTGGAATTTGCGTCTGGTTTACCGAAAACGGATATCCGTGTCGTGCCAATTTCTGCACTGGACGGTGAAAATCTGGTAGTTAATAGCGAACTAACGCCTTGGTATCAGGGCGAACCACTGCTGACTATGCTGGAAAATGCCGAAGTCGGTACCCGCGATCTGGATCTGCCATTCCGTATGCCGGTGCAGTTAGTGTCGCGTCCGAACCTCGATTTCCGTGGTTATATGGGCACGGTCGCGGCAGGTGTGCTGAAACCGGGCGATACCGTGCGTGTACTGCCATCAGGTAAAGAGAGCAAAGTCAGCCGTATCGTCACTTTCGACGGTGATTTGGATTACGCTCTGCCGGGTGAAGCGATCACGATCACGCTGGAAGATGAAATCGACATCAGCCGTGGTGATTTGCTGGTAGCGCCGAATGCCGAAACACAAGTAACCCAGCGTGTGTTGGCAAATGTGGTGTGGATGACGGAAGAGCCGTTACAGGTTAATCGTCAGTACGATATCAAACTGGCTACCCGGAAAACCCGTGGTCAGATCGATGCCATTCGTCACCGTACTGATGTGAATACACTGGAAAAACACGATGCTACCGAGCTGAAACTGAACGAAATTGGCCAGTTGGAACTGTCGTTGACCAACGCCGTTGGGGTTGATCCATACACGAAAGTGCGTGATACCGGCAGTTTTATCGTCATCGATCGTCTGACTAACGTCACTATCGGGGCCGGTATGGTGGTCGAAGCATTGGCGGATAAAGTGGCTGATAAAGGTCAATTCAGTGAGTTCGAATTGGAATTTAATGCACTGGTGCGTAAACACTTCCCACATTGGCAAGCTTTGGATATCAGCAAGCTGTAATGTACTAATCAGAGGTAACCTGCGGGTTACCTCTTTGCATTTCGGGATACATCCTAAATGAACAAAGACATCGTCTGGCACGAACATGCCATTGATAAAGCAGCGCGGGCCGCGCAAAACGGCCACAAAGCATTTGTGTTATGGTTCACCGGTTTATCCGGTTCCGGTAAATCCACGATTGCTGGTGCCTTAGAACAAGAACTCTTCCGTCGTGGTGTACATACCTATCTGTTAGATGGCGATAATGTGCGTCATGGTTTATGCAAAGGGTTGGGTTTTTCCTTGGCGGATCGTCAGGAAAATCTGCGTCGTGTCGGTGAAGCGTCCAAATTGATGGTTGATGCCGGTTTGGTGGTGTTAGCGGCGTTTGTCTCACCTTACCGGGCTGACCGTGATGCGATCCGTGCGTTACTGCCGGATGGTGAATTCGTCGAAGTGTTTGTCGATACGCCATTGGCTGAGTGCGAACAGCGCGATCCGAAAGGGCTGTATAAAAAAGCCCGTGCTGGCGAAATCAAAAATTTCACCGGTATCGACGACCCGTATGAAGCGCCGGAACAACCGGAAGTGCATATTCACAATCATGGACGTTCCGTGAGCGATGTCGTTGCAGAATTGTTAGCACAATTACAAGCGCGTGGGTTATTAGCGGAATAAGCGGCTGAAACCTTGCTGAAACGATTTCAGTAAGCTGTGAGTCGGATCAGTAATTTACAATAGCCGTATCAACGGTACGGATAGAGTTAACAAAATTGTTATGCTATTGTTAACTGGTAGGCCAGCTATGAGGTCTGCGAGGATTTAGCATAATGACGAATGACAACAAAATGCCAAAAACGAAATTACTCGTTTTGCTGCTGGTATATATCGCGTTGATTATAGGGCTGGCGGTTTATCTGTACTCTTGATAACACACGATGACGAGAAGGGGTCTCAGAATCCCAAAACAAAAAAGCCATGCATTGCATGGCTTTTTGATTTTTAACTACTTATTTGCTTTCTTCGTAACGTACAACAGACGCTTCGATTTCAGCGATGGCTTCAGATTTGTCGCCCCAGCCTTCAACTTTCACCCATTTACCGGCTTCCAGTTCTTTATAACGTTCAAAGAAATGGCGGATCTGCGCTTTCAGCAGTTCTGGCAGTTCATGCACGTCGTTAATATGTTCGTATTGTTTAGTCAGTTTGCTGTGTGGAACGGCAACCAGTTTTGCGTCCTGACCTGCTTCATCGCTCATTTTCAGCACGCCAACCGGGCGGCAGCGGATCACAGAACCAGGGATCAACGGGTACGGAGTCGGTACCAGAACGTCCACTGGATCACCATCCAGCGACAGGGTGTTGTTGATGTAACCGTAGTTGCATGGGTAGAACATTGGGGTCGACATGAAACGGTCTACAAATATGGCGCCAGACGCTTTGTCGATTTCATATTTGATTGGATCAGCATTTTGCGGGATCTCGATAACTACATAGATATCTTCCGGCATTTCTTTGCCAGCAGGAACCAAATTCAAGCTCATGGCGTTTCCCTTTTTTAATGAATAGTAGGTTGCAGGCGCCTATTATAACGGGGCTGATATAAATCGCTACCAACCCGCACTGCAGAGTGATGGCACAAAGTGCATTGCTTCATTAGAATCAGTGTTTTAGTTTTCTTAAATTCAGGTAATCCTGTATGCATATTCACATTCTGGGCATCTGCGGCACCTTTATGGGCGGTATTGCGGTGCTGGCGAAACAGCAGGGTCACAAAGTGACCGGCTCTGATCTCAACGTTTATCCTCCGATGAGCACGCAGTTAGAAGAGCAGGGCATTGAGCTGGTGCAAGGCTATGATCCATCACAACTTGATCCGGCGCCCGATATGGTGGTGATCGGCAATGCGATGAGCCGTGGCAATCCGTGTGTGGAATATGTATTAAACCGCAATTTACCGTATACCTCTGGCCCAGAGTGGTTGCGTGACAACGTATTACAACAGCGCTGGGTTATCGGTGTTGCTGGCACCCACGGAAAGACGACTACTTCCAGTATGGTGGCGTGGATTTTAGAACATGCCGGGCTGGAGCCGGGTTTCCTGATCGGTGGCGTACCGGGCAACTTCCCATTCTCTGCCCGTCTCGGTAAAGCACCCTTTTTTGTCATTGAAGCTGATGAATATGATTGTGCCTTCTTTGATAAACGTTCCAAATTCGTTCATTACCGCCCGCGCACGCTGATCATGAACAATCTGGAATACGATCATGCCGATATCTTCCCGGATCTGGCCTCTATCCAGCGTCAGTTCCATCATCTGGTGCGTACTGTTCCGGGTAATGGTCGTATTCTGATGCCAGCGCATGATCCTGCTCTTGCAGAAGTACGTACCATGGGATGCTGGAGTGAAGTTGAGCTGGTTGAAGGCGACAACGCCAACTGGAAAGCGAAATTACTCAAAGAGGACGGCTCGGCTTTTGAAGTTATTCTCAATGATGAAGTACAAGGGGAGGTTCACTGGAGTGGTTTAGGCCGTCACAGTGTGCACAATGGTCTGATGGCGATCGCCGCTGCCCGTCATGCTGGTGTCCGGGTGCTGGATGGTATTGCAGCGTTGAATGAATTTGTGATGCCCAAACGCCGCATGGAGCTGCGTGGGGATATTGCTAATATCAAGGTCTACGATGATTTTGCGCATCATCCGACCGCGATTGCGACAACCATCGCAGGTCTGCGTGCCAAGGTTGGTACGGCCCGTATTCTGGCGGTGCTGGAACCTCGCTCTAACACCATGAAAATGGGTGTTCATCAGACCGAATTGATCAAAAGTCTGGTTCAGGCAGATAAAGCGTACATGTTTGCTCCGACCGGGCTCGGCTGGGATATTCACCAATTAGCCACGAAGGCGCCAATCCCGACAACGGTGCAACATGATATTAATCACCTGGTGGATATGCTGGTGGCCGAAGCCAAACCGGGCGATCAAATTTTAGTAATGAGTAACGGCGGCTTTGAAGGTATTCATGGCAAGTTACTGGCTAAATTAACGCAACATCATACACAGGAGTAAGTAACCATGCAGGCGATCACATTGGCTATTACCGGTGCCTCCGGTGCCATTTATGGTGTTCGTCTGCTGGAACAATTACTCTCCGCTGGCTGTCAGGTGCATCTACTGATGTCATCAGCTGCCAAGGTGGTGCTGGCGACAGAACTTGATTTGCACTGGCCCGCAGAACCGGCAGAATGCCAGCAATATCTGATTGCGCATTATGGCTGTACAGAAAATCAGTTGCGGCTATATGCTAAGGAGGACTGGTTTTCACCCGTTGCCTCCGGTTCTGCAGCACCAAAGAAAATGGTTATTTGCCCGTGCTCAATGGGGACACTAGCAGCGATTGCACATGGCATATCTGATAACCTGCTTGAACGGGCTGCTGATGTCGTATTGAAAGAGAGAGGACAATTACTGCTGGTTGCCCGTGAAACACCTTATTCCGCTATTCATCTGGAAAATATGCTCAAGCTGACCCAACTGGGGGCCACAATATTACCGGCTTCACCGGGTTTTTATCATAAGCCACAGAGCATCGACGATCTGGTCAATTTTCTGGTGGCCCGTATTCTCGATCATCTGCACATCAAACAAGTCATCTCTCCGCGTTGGTCTGAATATACCCTTCGTACTTGAAGTTGCAGCATCGTTGACGGCGTTCACTCACCCCAATCACATAGCCTATCTATGCTCATGGGGATTCGTTCTCTTGTCGCCTTGCTGCAACTCCAATTACTTTGGGTATACCATTGTGGCACTGTATTTGCCTGCTCATGCAAAGCATATGAAAGAGCATGGGATAAAACATGATGGGATTCCGGCATTTATCGATTGGCCGTAAGTTAGGTGTCAGTTTTGGCATCATTGGATTGCTGGTAGTGGTGCTGGGTGGTGTCAGCGGCTATTTATTGCAGCGCCTGAACGCACACGTCGAATATATTACCGGTAACGTAGAGCCCAGTCTGGTCAACATCCTGCGCATGGATGTGATCGTTTCCGATTTCCGTCAGATCCAACTACGCCAGTCTGGTTTTTCGACCAGCGAAGAAAAAATACAATTCCAGAATGCACTAAAACGGTACTCCGCGCAGATCCGTCAGGTTTTACAGACCAGCCAGCAATGGCTTTCCTTGCCTCAAGAACTGGCATTACACACCAAACTCACCGATCAATGGCACCAATATGAAGCATTGCAGCAGCAGTTTCAGGCATTACTCGATGAAGGCAGCACCTCGGATGCGAAAGATCTAATCGTGGAAGAGGGTTTACCTAAATATCAGCAACTCAAAAGCAGTTTATCTGCGCTGGAAGCCGCACTGAATGATAAATCGGCGAATACCTCAAAAGAAGCAACCGCATTATTTCATTATTCAATTTGGCAGATCAGTGCGCTGATCGGCTTGGTTTTATTGCTGGTGTTACTGGGTGCGCTAGGCTTAGGTGCCCAGATCCGTAAACCATTGCACTCTTTGTTGCAGCAGGCTAAACGTATTGCGGCAGGCGATCTGACACATCCGATGGCATTGTCTCAGTTGAACCGGGATGAAATAGGCACCTTGGCGCATGCCTTTGCCGATATGCAGCAGAATTTACATCAACTGATCGAACAGGTTGCGCAGACGGTCAGCCACATGAGCGAACAAGTGGAAACCGGTCAGCATGTAGCGCAAAACGCCGCATCCAGTATCAGCACGCAAGAGCAGGAGCTGACCTATCTGGCTACCGCAATGAACGAGATGACGTCTACAGTCTCCGATGTGGCGCGCAGTACCATTCATGCCGCACAGGAAGCACAGCATGCTGCAACGGAAGCGTCTGATGGCGGGCTGGTGGTGGAGCGCACGATCAAGGCGATCCAGCGGGTTGCAGATGATGTGGAACAGACAACAGCACTGATAACGTCGCTGGCTCACGACAGCAGTAAAATCAGTCTGGTGTTAGATGTGATCCGTGGCATTGCCGAGCAAACTAACTTACTGGCACTGAACGCCGCGATTGAAGCAGCCCGCGCGGGTGAGCAAGGGCGTGGTTTTGCCGTGGTGGCCGATGAGGTTCGATCGCTTGCGCAACGCACACAACATTCCACACAGGAAATTCAAAATATTATCGGTACCCTACAGCAACGTAGCGATGATGCTGTGCAAGCAATGCAGCACAGTAGCAAAATGGTGAAAGACAGTGTTGACGAGGCACATCAAGCCGGTGAACGAATTGCGGTGATTGCCGGTGCGGTACAAGAGATCGCGGATATGACGACGCAAATTGCGAGCGCCACCGAACAGCAAAATAGTGTGGCGGAAGATTTAAACAAAAATATTGATACGATCCATTCATCAGTGAAAGTGATCGCGTTAGGCGCTAATCAGACGGCGGAATCGAGCCAGTCACTGGCGCAACTGACTGCTCAATTACGCCAAATGACAATGCGATTCCAGACATAGCAATGTGCTAATAAAAGTTAATTAGTAATTCGGTGGTGCTACTTCGAGGTATTCACCATTACTGTTCAGACGATAATAACGTCCGTTTTGGGTGTAATAACGCACGCCGTTAATATCTACCACATTCATAACTGAACCGGTATTGGCAATCGTGCTGGTGGTTACCCCATTATTTATAATGGTGACATTACTGGTGGCAGGTGCGGGCACTTGTTCATAGACGCCACCATGCATCCGGTAAAACAGTTCATTTAACACAAAATAAGTTACACCAGCTGCAATAACGGTTTTATAACCGGGCGGCATGATGTTGTAGCGAACAGGCGCATCATAATATCTTGGACCATATACTCGTACCGGGCCCGAGTATATGCGGACTGGTCCCGGATAATATACGCGATCACGGCCTCTATCTCTATCTCGGTGATGATGTTCGTGACGATCCCAACGGCCATCGTCATCCCCCGGACCGTCAAAATGAGGTCTTGCCTGCACCTGTGAAAGCGGTAACAAAGCTGCGGCCATAAACAACGATATGATCCGACGGTATTTCATAGAAGTTCTCCAAATCGCCTTTTGGCAAGGCTAACCTAATTATAATCGATGGCAAATTTATGTGAAATCTGTAGCAAATTGTGTCAATTTCATAAGTGCATCGATTTATAGGAAATAATGTTTAGAAGGAAATGTCATGTTGAAAATAGTGACCGTGGATTATCAGGATCCACAGCAGATGGCGGATTTACTGATGCTATTGGATCTGTATGCACAAGACCCGATGGGCGGTGGTGAACCACTCACTGCAGAGTGTCGTACTCGACTACCTCAGACCTTACAACAGTGTGCTTCTGCCGTCTCATTAATTGCTTATTTGGATGAACAGCCTGCAGGACTGTTAAATGCTTTTCAGACCGTTTCAACCTTTGCGGCGCGGCCGTTGATTAATATTCATGATCTGGCCGTCGCGTCAGCATTTCGTGGACAAGGTATCGCGACCGCCTTGCTACAGCAGATTGAGCAGATCGCGCGGGAACGCGATTGCTGCAAGCTGACACTGGAAGTGTTATCCGGCAATCACACGGCACGACATGCCTATCATCGTTGTGGTTTTGCCGGCTATGAACTTGATCCGATGCAGGGGCATGCCCTGTTTTGGCAGAAAAAACTCGCCTGATTACAGGCGAGTGGCTTCATAGCGATAACCACCTTCCGCTACTGGAATAAACTGCAGACGATGCGTCATACATGTTGGCACATCTTCCGCATGATGTGACACATACAACAGCTGACTGTGGCTGTGCGCAGTCAGGCGGTCGATGTATTGCAATACCAGATGCCGATTCAGGCTGTCCAGCCCTTGCAGTGGCTCATCCAGAATCAACAGGGTAGGGTGTTTGACCAGCGCACGGGCAATCAGTAATAAGCGCTGTTGGCCGTAGGAAAGCTGAAGAAACGATGCCTGCTCTTGTTGCACCATACCGAGTAATTTCAGCCATTGGCGAGCCAGTTTTATTTCCTGATCGCCGGGTTGTTGATACAGCCCAATCGAATCATAAAAACCCGACAGGACCACGGTCAGCGGGGTGCCCGCCACACGATAAGCCATATGTAAGGCCGGGCTGACAATACCCATGCGCTGTTTGATTTCCCAGATACTTTCCCCGGAACCTCGGCGTCGGCCAAACAAGGTGATGTTATTGCTGTAACACTGTGGATGATCGCCGGTGATCAGGTGTAATAACGTGGTTTTGCCACAGCCGTTCGGGCCGGCAATATGCCAATGTTCGCCACGGTTTAATTGCCAGCTCAGGTCATGCAATATAACGCGTTCGTCATAACTGACGTTGATCTGTTGCAGAGCAACGATGGGGTTGGCGAGCGATTCACTTTCTGTCTGATGTAATGGTGCGGGTAAAGCAAATTCTGCCGCAGAAGCACAATGCAGTAATTGCTGGGTTAATGGATCGGCAAAGAATGCGATTCTTGGTTGTAAATGAGTAAACTGGCAATCTAAAATCCAGCCTAACTGCCCGGCAAACAGCGGGATCTCATCAAATCGATTCACGATCAGCACTAATGCCATGCCTTGATGCAACAGCTGTTCTAAGATGGTGGTGAGTTGGGTCCGGGCATGCACATCCAGCCCGTCAAACGGTTCGTCCAGAATCAGCAACTCAGGTTGTGACATCAGGGCTCGTGCCAATAATACCTTACGCCCTTCACCACTGGATAATGCGATAAACGGCTGCTTGAGCAGATGACTAATCCCAAATAAGGCGGCCAGTTCATGACAATGAGCGGTGTTGCTATGTCTCTGTTGGATCAAATTTTCTACGGAAGTTGCAATCTCTTCCTCCGCGCCCAGCATATCGGTATTCGTACGTTGCCACTCGTCATCATACAGTTTAATCTGTTTCTCAAAAGAGACCATTTCCGAGCTCAGCTGGTGCAAACATTCTCCTGCTTCCGGCGGCAACTCCTGATTTAAAATACGCGCCATCATGGTCTTACCACTGCCGTTGTTACCGATAAGGGTGCAGCAGCTTCCGGCAGTCAGATAAAAAGAAGAGACAGTTAACTTTTTGTCGGTTCCAACAGGGAATGTTGCCGTATTTATGGATAACATGAACGAATACCTCGGGAAAGTAGATGATGCCCGGTCGAAGTTACGGGTAGACAAATAAAAAGCAGACGTAGCGAATGTGAAGCATACGCCAGGAAAATAATAGAGTGTGGCGGGAAAAATATGGAAAACCCCTCAGGCGAGATCCTTTATCGGGAATTGTCCTATCGCGCATTAATAACATCCAGCACAGAACATAGCCAGTTGAAAATAGTCTGGTCAATTATTCTGTTGTCGGTCATCGGGCTGACCATAACCGGTCATTTTCCAACTATTTACTCCGATCTGTTGTCGGTAGACAGTGACAAACTGCCGCTGCATTTAGATCCCGCGATTTCACTGAGTTTATTATCATTACTCTGGTTCGGTTTGCGCTGGAGCCTATTTCCGCTATTTGCCATTACGTTACTGCAAATGGTATTGCACGGTGATGTAGCTCAGGCATTGGCTTTTGCTATTAGTCATTTGATTTTGTTTGGCATGGCTGCACAGGCATACCGTTCCTTACCGTTATCGCTTGATCTGCGCCACCTGCATGCCTGGTTTACCTTCTTACTGGTGATGTTTATCAGCTGCTCATTGGGGGCTGGGGTCGACCTGCTGTTATGCAATAGTGTGGATATGAATCGCTATCAGCACTGGCTGCAATGGTGGATGAGTAATTGGCTGAATGCCGTGGCAGCATTACCGCTTGTATGGTGTCTGACACCTTATGTCAGCCAGTGTCGGTCGCGATCTTTTCCGAATAATGATGTTGTCTATCCCCGCCGGCAGGCGACGCTTTCGATTATGTTACTCATTTCCGGCATCTTACTTTATCTGTCGTTATCGTATTCGTTAGGGCTGGAATTTATATCGCCCGCCAAACAGGAGGCTGGAAAAACCTTATCCCGTTTTTCCGATGTGGTTTTGCTGATGTTGTGTATCGCAGGCTTCATCATGATCAGTCTGGCCTATCTGGGCTACCATCTCTTCCGTCACTGGTCCGTTTCGCTGGAAAATCAGGCGTTGTCGGCGATCAAAGCGAATGAGGCCAAATCACGACTCTTATCCAAAATGACCGATGAACTACGCACGCCCCTGAATGCGATTATTGGTCTGACCCGCTTGGCATTAGGGTCAACACTGACGCAGTCACAACGTGAGCACATCAATACCATCCGAACCTCAGCATCACGGTTAAACAGTGTCATTAATGAGCTGCTCGATTATTCAAAAATTGAGGCTAATAAACTGGAGTTGGAGTTTACCGCTTTTGCTTTAGAAGAGGTGGTGAACCGAGTTGCCGGCGCGTTAAGCCCCCTTTGCAGTGAAAAACGGATTGCCTTTATTGTTGATTTATCACCTGATATTCCTCGTTTCATTCTTGGTGATCCAGCACGGGTAGAGCAAATTCTGCTTAATGTGTTAAGTAATGCGATCAAATTTACTGACCGTGGACATGTGCTGTTACGCATCACGGCAGGTCGTTTGGATGAATCGCAGTTCAAACTCTATTTTGAAATTGTTGATACCGGTGTCGGTATTGAAACGACAAAAATTGCCGAGCTATTCCAGCCTTTTACACAAAGCGATAACACCACGCTATGCCGTTTGAGTGGCACAGGATTGGGGATGCCGATCAGTAAAGAACTTATTAAGCTGATGGGCGGCGAGATCCAAGTCTACAGCGAAGCTGGGATCGGCACGGAAGTGGTATTTTCTCTGCTGGTCGGTTATCGCTCTGACAGCGTGCCGGGAAATGTTGGCTTTGTCTGTAATAAGCGCTGGTTGCTATTACATAATCAACCGGATGTGGCCGCCATTTTGGATACCCGTCTGCAACAGATCGGGGGAACGGTACAAGAGTTAGGGCATGAGCTGATTATTCAGGCGTGGCTCAATGGCAGCTTAAGCCATGAATTTCCAGCGCCGGATATGTTGCTGATTAGCCATCGTATTGGGGCGATGGATGGCATCACCTTACTGCGTAAACTCCGCGCGATGCCAGCCTGGAAGACTACCCCCGTCCTGTTTTTGTATCCGCAATCGGAAGAGGACAATTACCGCACACTGGTCAGTGAAGATCCTTACACGGAATTACTGCCATTGCCGTTTTATGGCGCGATGCTGTGCAATGCCATCATGTCGGTGCTGGGGTTGGGGGCCAGAACCTCTATTACCCGCCTGCCGGCGAATGACTGGCGTAACATGTTGCATGATATTCATGTATTACTGGTTGAGGATAATGCGATTAACCGACAAGTCGCGTTGGAAACCTTGCAGCAGGTTGGTGTGACGGTGCAGGTTGCCGAAAATGGCAAAGAAGGCATTGAACAAGCAACCAGAGGACGCTTTGATCTGGTTCTGATGGATGTTGATCTGCCGGAGGTGGATGGTATCACGGCAACCTACTGGCTGCGTAATCAGGGCTATATCACTCCTATTCTGGCGATGACTGCATTTGATGATCCAAAGGAGCGTGAGCGTTGTCTGAAAGCCGGTATGAATGATTTTATGATCAAGCCCTTTGAGCCCGATACGCTGTATTCGCTGATTTACCGCTGGACGGTGGGTAAAGGCGAACCAGCCGGGCAAGACTGGTATATTCCGGCGACTCGGCAACCCACCGACATGACAGCGGTTTCGGAAATTGCACTGGATGTGATCCTGGGTTTTTCTCGCGTGGGGAATAATCCGCAGCTTTATCAGCAGATCCTCGGTACGTTCCGCGATGAATACAGCGATCAAGGACGAAAGCTGCTGGCAATGGTGGAACGGGAAGAGTGGGTAGCACTGGAGCGGATCGCACACAATTTAAAATCAGTTGCTCGTTACATTGGTGCCGATGGTCTTTCACATGCGGCCAGTGAGTTAGAGCTATTGTTACGTCGTCAGGAGGCCCGAGCTTCACGCGCCATTATGACGAAGAAGCTGGTGGCCAACATCCATATACTGCTGATGGCTGTTTTTGACATCATCAAATCGATCCCCGTTATCGCCAAAGCAGATCCTGGCTCCAGCGATGAGCTGCCTTCGCCAGAGGTTACCAACAAGAAACAGGATTTACCTAAAATACTGGTGATTGATGATGAGCTGATCCACCGGCAAATGCTGAGTTCATTATTACAGCACGACGGTGAAGTATTTACCGTGGCCGATGGTGCCACGGCACTTGAACTGGTCTTTACACAGCCGGTTGATCTGATTTTACTGGATATGGTCATGCCCGACGTGCGCGGTGATGAGGTTATGCGGCAGTTACGCAGCCATCCGGCAACACGGGATATCGATATCGTGATCATTAGTTCCCGAAATGATGTCGAAGACGAAGAAACTGGTTTCCTGATGGGGGCGATTGATTATGTCACCAAGCCGTTTTATCCCACCATTGTACAAGCGCGGATCCGCAATGTATTGCGACTGATACAACAACGCCGTTTATTAGATCAGCTGGCACATTTAGATGGTCTCACCGGTATTCCAAATCGACGGAAGTTTGAGCAGGTGATCGAAAATGAATGGGCTCGGCATCAACATACTGCGCAACCTCTGTCACTGGCGATCCTCGATGTTGATCATTTCAAACGCTTTAACGACACATTTGGGCATGCGCGAGGCGACGATGTATTGCAGGCGGTCGCTGCTTCAATCCGTGACATGTTGCGCCGTACCGGTGATTTTGCGGCTCGTCTTGGTGGCGAAGAGTTTGTGCTGGTATTTAGCGGCGCGGATGCGCAAAGCAGTACGATCATGGCAGAAAATGTCCGGCAGGCAATGGAGCAAATCGAATTACCTGTGGGTAAAATTACGGTCAGTATTGGTGGTATCACTTTGATCCCGGAAGGACAGTATTCGCTGGAACAGGCGATGGAAACAGCGGATCAATTACTTTATGAAGCGAAACAAAGCGGGCGTAACCGTGTCTGCTGGCAATCGAGACTCAATTAGTTTATTCAAGTTATGTGTGATTTCAGCGCTCTTTGAAAAATCAGTGTGAAATACTTGCGCAGATGGATGAATGGCCCAATGTTTATAGTAGGACTACTACTAGCAGGGCTAGGTGAGCATCATGAGTAACGAGCTGGCGATTTTAGAAAAATATATTCATGACAAATTTGAATATGACAGTGCGGGGAGTTTAATTGACCCGTTGGATGCCGTGGTGATAACTCCCGTAAATGAGTTGCAACTAATGACATCCCCGTTCAAAGAGGCGGGGGCACGTATTGGTGATTATTGGGTCGATGATTCTGTTTACGGTTTTATTTTCCGTGTCGAAAATGGCGTAGTAACAAAACTTTGGTCTAATGATTGATATCTACCTGTTTCGCTAAAAAGAAAAAAGGCACTAACCAATAAAGATAATGCCTTTTATTTCAATCTATTAGCGAAGAGCTATTAGTTCATGCCGTATTTTTTCAATTTCTTACGCAGTGTGCCACGATTAATGCCCATCATGGTCGCCGCGCGGGTTTGATTACCACGGGTGTACTGCATGATAATGTCGAGCATAGGCGCTTCAACTTCACTCAGAACCATGTCATACAGTTCAGTGACGTCCTGACCATTCAATTGAGCCAGATAGTTGCGTAAAGCCTGCTGAACGGAGTCACGCAGTGGACGCTGAACAGGTTGATGAGTTTGTGCGTGAGTGACGGTGGTCACCAGTGCCTCAGAAGTCAGGTTTTGATCCAACATAATTTTTTCTGCTCTTCATTATGCAATTGCGTTACTAAAATACAGCTTCAATGCGTCAAGTTGCTCTTCAGCACTTATTAACGTATTGAAACCTCTGCGGAAATGCTTTGCTGACTCGTATTTCTCCAAATACCAGGCAACATGTTTTCTGACAAAACGCACTCCTTTTACTTCGCCGTAGAACTGATGCAAAGCAGCAACATGTTCCAGCACGATGGCTCTGATCTCATCCCATTCCGGCGATGGCAGATCGGAACCGTGCGTCAAAAAATGGCGGATGCGATTAAACAACCAAGGTTGTCCTTGAGCAGCCCGTCCAATCATGATGGCATCAGCACCGGTGTACTCCAGTACAGCCAGTGCTTTTTGCGGAGTATCGATATCACCGTTCGCCACTACAGGAATAGATACATGCCGTTTTATAGCGCGGATCGTGTCGTATTCGGCCTGACCATTGAATAAACACGCACGGGTACGCCCGTGTACAGTCAGAGCCTGAACACCACAGGATTCAGCTATTTCAGCAATTTCCACTCCATTGCGATGTTCTGTATCCCATCCGGTTCTGATCTTCAGGGTCACAGGTACATCGACGGCAGCGACTACCGTTTGCAAAATCTCACGCACCAGCGCAGGGTCTTGCAACAGGGCTGAACCGGCCAAACGACGGTTGATCTTCTTGGCTGGGCAACCCATATTGATATCAACTATCTGTGCGCCTTCGGAGACCGAGCGGCGGGCGGCATCGGCCATCCAATCCGGTTCTGATCCCACAATCTGCACAGCGCGTATGCCTGGCTCATCAGCCAAATACATTCGCTTAAGCGACTTATCGGTACCCCAGGTCTCCGGGTTAGCCGACATCATCTCAGAGACCGCCATGCCAGCTCCCATTCGCAAACACAACTGCCGGAACGGTTGGTCTGAAACACCAGCCATCGGTGCAACAATCACCGGGGCTGATAACGAATAAGGTCCAATTTGCATGACGTGACACCCTAAGCTTGAGGGCGCGTATCTTACGGCTTTTTCACCACGCTGAAAAGGTTAGAAATTGAGCGTAAGGTGAAAAAAATGCTTGTATTTTCTGACGAAAATCCTTGCCAAATCGTTTCGCTAACCAGATCAGACAAATACCGAACTTTTAACAACGTTTCAGGTTTTTTTTATTCCATCCAGACGGCACCACTCTTCACGTGTCGTTGCCGGATTCATCGCAAACCACTGGCCATAAACCTCAAGCAGCTCGGGCGCCTGACTTTCCAAGATGCCGGAAATAGCCATGCGGCCTTGTGATTTAACCAGTCCACTGATCAGTCCGGAAAGCTCACGTAACGGGCCAGCCAGGATATTGGCGACCACGATATCGGCTTGCAGCCCTGCCGGTTGATCTTCTGGCAGATACAATTCCAGTTGGTCACTGACGCCATTGCGCTGCGCATTATCACGGCTTGCTTCAATCGCCTGTGGATCGATATCAATGCCAATCACGCGTGCTGCACCCAGCTTCAGGGCGGCTATCGCCAGAATGCCGGAGCCACAGCCAAAATCGACTAAGGTTTTGCCTGTCAGATCGAGGCTGTCCAGCCATTGTAAGCAAAGCGCTGTGGTCGGGTGTGTACCAGTACCAAAGGCTAAACCGGGATCGAGCAAGACGTTGACGGCAGTCGGATCCGGCACATCACGCCAGCTTGGGCAGATCCACAGGCGTTCACCAAACTGCATCGGCTGGAAATGCTCCATCCATTCGCGCACCCAATCTTTATCTTCCAGCAGTTCAACCTGATACGGCACATCTTCACTGATGTGTTTCTGGAAAAACGCGATGATTGGTGCCGGGTCGACTTCCGCATCAAACAGACCAATGCAGCGGGTATCGCCCCATAATTTCGTTTCCCCCGGTAGCGGTTCATAAACCGGCGTATCTTGGGCGTCCATGTAGGTGACGGCCTGTGCGCCCAGTCCCATCAACATATTGCTGACTTTATTGGCGCTTTTGGCGGTTGCATTGATTTTGATTTGGATCCAGGGCATGGCAATACATCGGGTTATAAAAAAGAGGGCTATTCTAACACTCGCCAGTCAACGGATTGAATCATCTTTTCCATTGACGGGTGCTAGTCCATGCGAAACGGCATCAACGGATGAATTTCTCGTGGCGTCAGATCCAGCGATTGGCGTTTAGCTAGATTATGAATGCGGCTTTCCAGCGTCAGGGCGATCGGTCCGGTAAACAATTCAGCCCGTTGAGTCGAAAGTATTTTTATCGACATCACACCTAATTGGTGCAATCGATCCCGGTTTAAATCAGCTACGGTTTCAACATCGACAATCAAACGGGTGAGATCGGCGCGCAAGGCCACCAGATTTCCCAATCCGCCCATAGCTTTTATGTAACTGATCGTCAGATAGTCAACGTCGAGCAATAATTCCGGCCCATTAGACTGCAGTTGAGATACCGCTTCATGAGTTGCTGCATTAAAAAAATGGATCGGATGCTGGCTGATATAACCCCGTAATTCGTACAACAAAATACCGAATAACGACATAGGGATCGCAAACCAGACGGTTGGAATACTAGCGTAAGCGATTTGTTCCTGCTGCAACCAATGACAGCCATTATTCACAAACCCCAGAACAAACAATGTATAGATACAATGCCGAGGTGCCCATAATAGTAGCAGTAATAGCATTGGTTGTGCCTGGCCTGATGCAATCATCAGCAGACTTAATATGCTATTCAAAACCCGCTTCTGGATCTTGGTGCCAGCAATGTTGATCAGTGCACGTTGGAAGATCCAAGAAATACAAAGTATCGCCAGCCATATATACGGTGACGCTAAAAAAGAGTGCCAAGGCAAGGTAGTGATCTGCAATTCAGCGACTGTACCGCCGGATAACAACAACAGCGGCTCCAACCAAAGTAACAGCTCGACGGTTTGATTTTGTAGCAGTAGTTGGTTAAACAGATGCAGTAAGCCAGCAACAGGCAATGACAACAAAAGACAGAAAAAACCGTTGCATAACAGCACAATTGCATCACCCTGAAAGGCTCTTAACCAGGATGGTACGCGAATTTTTTGTGTAAAGGGGGTCGCCCAAACAACGGCATAGCCACTAAGTAATGCGGCAATAATATCGGTAGGAAAATGCTCAGGACCAAGGGTATGCAACAGCTTTGCCATTAAAACATAACTTAGGCAAGCATTAAGCGGCTGCATATCATATTGATAATTGCTGCGGCTAATAGCGATAGCCATTGCCAGTAAAAGAGGCGCAGATTGCTGCAGTCCCTTAAAGATGGTAAACCAGAGATGTCCGGTGTAATCGATATTCGCAATCATCACCTGTGACATATGTGCAAGGGCGAGCAGCAAAATCGGTAAAATTAGCAGACGTTGTTGGTTGTCATCAAAACTGGTAGATAGCATAACACTTTATGAAACTGTGAGCTTTGTATCATTTTAGCGCAAAACGTAAAGAATAGCAGGATAAATTGTGAGGTTGCTCGCATAAAAAAGGCCGCGAATGAGCGCGGCCTTAGATAAGAAGGGGGCTTAGAGACCTAACTTCTTGTGTAGATAGTGAATATTAGTGCCGCCGTTGTGGAAGTTTTCATCCCGCAGGATTTCTTTGTGTAGCGGAATATTGGTTTTGATCCCTTCCACAACAATTTCATCCAGCGCCTGACGCATACGGGCGATAGCAACATCACGGTTTTCACCGTAGCAAATCAGTTTGCCGATCATGGAGTCATAATGTGGTGGCACGGTATAGCCAGAATAAATATGCGAATCCCAGCGTACACCTAAACCACCCGGCGCATGGAACCACTGGATCTTGCCTGGTGCAGGCAGGAAGGTTTGTGGATCTTCTGCGTTGATACGACATTCAATCGCATGGCCGCGAATATGAATTTCATCTTGTTTGATCGACAGCGGCTGACCGGCAGCAATTTTCAGCTGTTCTTTGATCAGATCCACACCGGTGATCATTTCTGTTACGGGATGTTCTACCTGAATACGGGTGTTCATTTCAATGAAATAGAACTCACCGTTTTCGTACAGGAATTCAAAGGTACCGGCACCACGATAATTGATCTCAATACAAGCACGAACACAACGTTCGCCGATATAGCGGCGCATGTCTTCCGTGATGCCTGGTGCTGGTGCTTCTTCGACTACTTTCTGATGACGACGTTGCATCGAGCAATCGCGTTCACCCAGATAGATCGCATTGCCCTGACCATCGGCTAATACCTGGATCTCGATATGACGAGGATTTTCCAGATATTTCTCCATATAAACCATGTCGTTGCCAAAGAACTGGCCCGCTTCTGATTTAGTCAATGCAACTGAGTTTTGCAGTTCTTCTTCGTGGCGAACAACACGCATACCACGGCCACCGCCGCCGCCGGCCGCTTTGATAATGACGGGATAACCAATACGTTTTGCAATTGCGGCATTTTGTTTGGCGTCATCACCGATTGGGCCACCTGAACCAGGCACACATGGCACACCGGCTTTTTTCATTGCTTCAATAGCTGAAACTTTATCGCCCATCAGACGAATCGTTTCTGCTTTCGGGCCAACGAAAATAAAGCCAGATTTTTCTACTTGTTCCGCGAAATCTGCATTTTCAGACAAGAAGCCATAACCGGGGTGGATAGCCACTGCGCCAGTTACTTCTGCCGCTGCAATAATAGAAGGCACGTTCAAATAAGACTCTTTCGCTGAAGGCTTACCAATACAGATTGTCTCGTCTGCCAGCTTAACGTGTTTCAGATCGCGGTCTGCGGTGGAATGCACTGCTACCGTTTTGATGCCAAGCTCTTTACAGGCGCGCAAAATACGCAGAGCAATTTCACCACGGTTAGCGATGACAATTTTATCCAACATAAGAAGCTCTCTTATTCGATGATAAACAGAGGCTGATCAAATTCAACGGTATCACCGTTCTCAACCAGAATGCTTTTCACCACACCCGCTTTATCAGACTGGATCTGGTTCATCATTTTCATCGCTTCAACGATGCACAGTGGATCACCAACTTTTACTGCTTGCCCAACTTCGACAAACGCTTTTGCATCCGGGCCTGATGAACGGTAGAAAGTACCGACCATCGGTGAACGAAGTGTATAACCACTAACTGCTTCTGGCGCTGCCGCATTAGCCACTGGTGCAGCAGCAACGGCAGCCTGAGGTGCCTGTGGTACTGCAAAATTGACCATTGGTGCAGCCTGACCGCTAACAGCACGGCTGATGCGAACCGATTCTTCACCTTCGGTGATTTCCAGTTCAACAATGCCGGACTCTTCAACCAGCTCGATCAGTTTTTTGATTTTACGGATATCCATTTGCATTCTCAGTTCAACTTCTTCTGCTTGTTCAAATAAGGGATGACCGTTCCAGATAACGGACGGCCGCAGTAAGTGCGAATTCATACCCATCAGCACCTAAACCACAAATCACACCTTTGGCCACATCAGACAAATAGGAGTGATGACGGAAGGGCTCTCGGGCATGAACATTCGATAAATGAATTTCGATAAACGGAATAGCTACACCCAACAAGGCATCACGAATAGCGACACTGGTGTGGGTGAAAGCTGCCGGATTGATGAGGATAAAATCAGTTTGTCCCATCGCCTGATGGATGGTGTCCACCAGTTCGTATTCCGCGTTAGATTGTTTGTGCGTCAGCTCAACACTCATGTTAGTAGAAAGTTGTTGCAGACGGCTGACAATATCGTCAAGTGTCGTAGCACCGTAGATCCCGGGTTCACGTTTTCCCAGCAGATTCAGATTCGGGCCGTTAAGCACTAAAATGCGGAACTTTGCAGTCATTGAGTCGCTATCCTCAGTAAACATGCAGCGATTTTTCATTTTCCTAAAACTCAGATTTTTTTGTATTCAAAAACATCTGAGCCAAGGCGGTTTTCGTGATAATTGGCAAGATTACCGCAGATTCTTGTACGTTGTCAGCATTTTCGTTGGAAAAACCGCAAAAAATGGCCAATAGCGTCTTCCTGACAAAAACAACAACGCAGCAACAGTAACTTTGTAAAAAGAGTTGGTTTATTGATGCACCTGACTGGCAAGCGCGGTAGAATATAACAATACCCTAACATGACGCCATGAGTCAGGAGACACTTAATAATGCTGAAGCGTGATATGAACATCGCCGATTATGATCCGGAGCTGTGGGCTTCAATTGTGGAGGAAACACAGCGTCAGGAAGAACATATCGAGCTGATTGCTTCTGAAAACTACACCAGCCCACGTGTAATGCAAGCACAGGGATCACAGTTAACCAATAAATATGCGGAAGGTTATCCTGGTAAGCGTTACTACGGTGGTTGCGAGTTTGTCGATAAGACCGAAACGCTGGCCATTGAACGCGCGAAGACCCTGTTCGGTGCTGTGTACGCAAACGTACAGCCACATTCTGGTTCACAAGCGAACGCGGCTGTTTATATGGCACTGCTGAAACCTGGTGATACCGTATTAGGTATGAATCTGGCGCACGGTGGTCATCTGACTCACGGTTCACCAGTTAACTTCTCCGGTAAACTTTACAACATCATTCCTTACGGTATTGATGCGACCGGTAAGATCGATTACGTCGAGCTGGAACGTCTGGCACTGGAACATAAGCCAAAAATGGTACTGGGTGGCTTTTCTGCTTACTCTGGTGTTGTTGATTGGGCAAAAATGCGTGAAATCGCTGACAAAGTAGGTGCTTACCTGTTTGTTGATATGGCGCACGTTGCTGGTCTGGTCGCTGCGGGTGTTTATCCAAACCCGGTTCCACATGCTCACGTTGTTACTTCAACTACGCATAAGACGCTGGCCGGCCCACGTGGTGGTCTGATCCTGTCTTCTGTTAATGATGAAGATCTGCACAAGAAACTGAATTCTGCTGTGTTCCCTGGTTCACAGGGTGGCCCGCTGATGCATGTTATTGCTGGTAAAGCGGTCGCATTCAAAGAAGCGATGGAACCAGAATTCAAAGCTTACCAACAGCAAGTAGTGAAAAACTCAAAAGCGATGGTAGAAGTGTTCCTGGCGCGTGGTTACAAGATCGTCTCTGGCGGTACTGAAAACCACTTGTTCTTGGTTGATTTCACTGATCGTGAACTGACTGGTAAAGAAGCGGATGCGGCTTTGGGTCTGGCAAACATTACTGTAAACAAAAATGCAGTACCAAACGACCCACGTTCACCATTCGTAACCTCTGGTATCCGTATCGGTTCTCCATCCATTACTCGCCGTGGCTTTAAAGAAGTTGAAGCGAAAGAGCTGGCTGGCTGGATCTGTGACGTGCTGGACAAACCAACTGACGAAGCTGTAATTGCAGCTACCCGCGCGAAAGTGCTGGATATCTGTAAACGCTTGCCAGTATACGCATAATCAATATTTGCGTATGTTGAAAACAGTCGGCCATGTGCCGGCTGTTTTTTTATGGGCTTTCTACATCCAGCGGTTATATCCGGTGAGGGGTATTTATCCTGATGTTGCTGATAAATATATTCTTGTAATTTCTCATGCACATTAGAATCCAGCGTTAACCGGATTGCCCATTCCTGAGATTTATTTTTCCGCTTTTTACTTCGGACAATGACACCGGTCAGTGGAATGGAAATTCCGAAACCAGAGAGTATTCCGTCAAAACGCGCTCCCAAATTTAACGTCAGCATATGATCTCGAATGAGTAACCCGCTGACCGAGATATTGATAATCTCAAACGGTAATTTTTCACCGTTGCTATTTAGTAATTCTAAATCGGTTGGGTTGTCTAATCGCCAAAGCCGTTGTCCTGCAGTGGCATGTTCGTATATCTCGGGAATGCCCAGACGCGGTGTAATTACATCAGGCATCTCATGAGCAAGATAGAGCGGAAAACGCAGATTGTGCTGCTCAAAATTAGCTTCAATAAATAATCTGTCAGCTTTATTTAACAAGGCAACCAGCTGGCCGTTATTTAACTCTATTTGATAGTCATCATCTGGCCGATTTGTATTTACCGGTTCAGGAAAATTAAGCAGCATATCTAGCTCTTGATCCGAAAGATGATTATTTCTTTTCATCTGAATTCGACCCTGACTATTCCCGCTGTATCATTTGTACAAATACTAAACAGTTTGTCTGTCTATGTCATGCGGTAAGACGAGTTGTTTATTGCTGAAAATATTGGCCTTTGCGGGATCTCTGATAGACTGACAAAATCGACAGATTTCAGGATTTAGCATAGATGCATTGTCCATTTTGTAATGCCGATGATACGAAAGTCATTGACTCACGCCTTGTGGCGGATGGGCATCAGGTGCGTCGTCGTCGAGAATGTCTGGTGTGTCACGAACGCTTTACCACCTTTGAAATGGCAGAATTAGTGATGCCTCGGGTGATCAAAAGTAATGGTATTCGTGAACCATTTAATGAAGATAAATTGCGTAACGGTATTCAGCGTGCGTTGGAAAAACGCCCGGTAAGTACTGAACTGATTGAGCAAAGTATTAATCGGATCAAATCGAATCTGAGGGCGACCGGTGAACGGGAAATCATGACCAAGATCATTGGTAATCTGGTGATGGAAGAATTAAAGCAGCTGGATAAAGTGGCTTATATCCGTTTTGCCTCGGTGTATCGCAGTTTTGAAGATATCCGTGAATTTGGTGAAGAGATCGCCCGTCTGGAGAAATAAGTGTTTTCTGCCGAAGATCATCGCTACATGAGCCGCGCTTTGCAATTAGCCGAGCAAGGTCGCTTTACGACTTCCCCAAACCCGAATGTGGGTTGTGTGATCGTGGCTGCTGGCCAGATTGTTGGCGAAGGTTTTCATCTGCGAGCTGGTGAACCGCATGCTGAAGTGCATGCGTTGCGAATGGCAGGTGAAAAAGCCAAAGGTGCTACTGCTTACGTTACGTTAGAGCCTTGTTCGCATTTTGGGCGAACACCACCTTGTGCCGATGCGTTAGTGAATGCTGGTGTGGCTCGTGTTGTTGCTGCAATGGAAGACCCGAATCCGCAGGTATCTGGTCGCGGTATGCGTCGTTTAGCGGATGCGGGAATTGAAGTGCAGGTTGGTTTACTGCAAGCGCAGGCAGAAGCCTTAAACCTCGGTTTCATTAAACGTATGCAGCATGGTTTGCCGTATGTACGCCTGAAAATGGCTGCAAGCCTTGATGGTCGCACGGCACTGGCGAATGGGCAAAGTCAGTGGATCACGTCACCTGCAGCGCGAGCGGATGTGCAACGCTGGCGGGCGCAGAGTAGTGCGATTTTAACGGGGGCGGATACGGTTCTGGTTGATGATCCGTCGCTGAATGTGCGTTGGGCACAATTACCGCTATCCATTCAAACTCATTATGCTGAAGAGCAAATACGCCAGCCCATTCGTGTGGTGATCGATTCACAACAACGCATTACTCCAGATGCCAAACTGTTTACCATTGCGGGTGAAGTTTGGCTTGCTCGTCAGCAGGCGCAGGGCCAATGGCCTGAGCAGGTTCAACAGTTGATCACGCCATTAGCGGAAAACGGTAAGTTGGATCTACCACATTTGCTGCAAACTCTGGCTCAGCGCAATATTAATGATATTTGGGTTGAAGCGGGCGCGACACTCGCCGGTGCCTTACTTAGTGCTGGTTTGGTTGATGAATTAATTGTTTATTTGGCCCCTAAATTGATGGGGAATCCTGCCCGCGGTTTAGTGAATCTGCCCGAGTTTCAACATATGTCGGAAGTGGCGGATTGGCATTGGCAAGATGTACGCAAAGTCGGTGAAGATCTGCGTTTGATCTTACGCCCGCATAAGGAATAACAATGTTTACCGGAATTATTGAAGCTGTCGGTACGCTGGCAGCATTACAACCGAAAGGTGAAGATGTTTCTGTTCGGGTGAAGAGCGGCAAGCTGGATCTCTCTGATGTGAAGCTAGGAGATTCTATTGCTACCAATGGTGTGTGTCTGACGGTCGTGCAACTCACCGGTGATGGTTATGTCGCTGATTTATCGTTAGAAACCTTACAACGTAGTAGCTTTGCACACTATCAGGCCGGACAAAAAGTAAATCTGGAGCGCGCGTTAACGCCTGATACTCGTTTAGGTGGGCATCTGGTTTCTGGTCATGTCGATGGTGTTGGTGAAATTGTATCAGTGCATCAACTGGGGCGTGCTAAAGAGTATTGGATCAAAGCGCCGGATGAACTAGCCAAATACATAGCCGAAAAAGGCTCTATTACCGTGGATGGCATTAGCCTGACAGTCAACGCAGTCGATGGTGCAAGGTTTAAACTGACCATTGTGCCGCACACCAGCGCAGAAACGACGGTGCTCGATTGGCAGACTGGCGTGAAAGTTAATTTAGAAGTGGATGTTATTGCTCGTTATCTGGAACGGTTGTTGCTCGGCGATAAAGCAGCGCAATCATCACAGAGCAATATCACGATGGAAATGTTGGCCAGAAACGGTTTTCTGCGCTAACAGACAGATTTTCTGTGCAAACAGATGAAGGATAAATCATGGCTATCAGTAAAATAGAAGAGATTATTGAAGATTTTCGTCAGGGTAAAATGGTCATTCTGATGGATGACGAAGATCGTGAAAATGAAGGTGACATTCTGATGGCGGCCTCGATGGTGCGCCCGGAAGATATCAATTTCATGGCAAAATACGGTCGTGGATTGATCTGTCTGACTTTGTCTAAAGCACGCTGTAAGCAACTCAATCTGCCATTGATGGTGGATAAAAACGAGGCGCAATTCTCAACTAACTTCACGGTTTCTATCGAGGCGGCGGAAGGTGTAACCACCGGTATTTCAGCTGCAGATCGTGCGCGCACTGTGCAAGCTGCAGTAGCCCCTGATGCCAAACCAAGCGATGTAGTGCAGCCGGGCCATATCTTTCCTTTGATGGCGCAAGATGGCGGTGTGCTGACCCGTAACGGCCACACGGAAGCGGGTTGTGATCTGGCTCGTCTGGCAGGGCTGGAGCCGGCGGCGGTGATCGTGGAGATCCTGAATGAAGACGGCACCATGGCGCGCCGTCCTGACTTGGAAATTTTCGCGGCAGAGCATGGCTTGAAACTGGGCACGATCGCAGAACTGATTGAATATCGTAATCAGCATGAAACGACGATCCAGAAAGTATCACAGTGCCACATGCCAACCGAATATGGTGATTTTGAACTGACGACCTTCCGCGATACCATCGACAATCAGATACATTTTGCGCTAAGCAAACCGCAACAAGACCCGACTAAACCGGTATTGGTGCGTGTGCATTTGCATGATTACCTCAATGATGTACTCAACAGCCAACGCGGTGATCTGCGTAGCTGGCCGCTTGATAAAGCCATGAGCCGCATAAATGAAGAAGGCGGGATTCTGGTGATCATCGGTCATGAAAATAGTCAGCAAGACCTGTTGGCCCGAATTGATCATTACGCCGCAGTCGATGCAGGCCAGTCTACCGAGATTTGTAAGCCAAAATCAGCTTCCCGTCGGGTTGGCGTTGGTTCGCAGATCTTAAAAGCGATGGGCGTTAAACAGATGCGCCTGTTGAGTTCACCAAAGCGTTATGTGCTTTCCGGCTTTGGTTTAGAAGTCGTGGAATATATCAGCGAATAATTGGTATCACCGTGCATGTTTTGGTCATGCGCCAAATGTGCTAGAATTGACAAGTTTTGTGTATTTGACATAACAAATTATAGGATTACCCATGAAAGTGATTGAAGGCGTTATCCCGGCTCCACAAGCCAAAGTAGCGATCGTAGTGTCTCGCTTTAACAGTTTCATTAACGACCGTCTGGTAGAGGGCGCACTGGATACGCTGAAGCGTCAGGGCCAAATCGCTGACGAAAACATCACTTTAGTTAAAGTACCAGGCGCAGTTGAACTGCCACTGGCGGCGAAACGTCTGGCTAAAAGCAAACAATTCGATGGGATTGTTGCGCTGGGTTGTGTGATCCGCGGTGGTACTGCTCACTTTGAATATGTGTCTGGCGAATGTGCTAAAGGTCTGGCGCAAGTTTCACTGGAATCAGAAATTCCGGTGGCATTTGGTGTGTTGACCACAGAAAATATCGAGCAAGCCATTGAGCGTGCTGGCACAAAAGCTGGCAATAAAGGTGTTGAAGCTGCGCTGAGTACTTTAGAAATGATTAATGTCATGAACGCTCTGGGCGCATGATAGGAGAAAGAGATTGAAACCTGCTGAACGCCGTAAGGCGCGCCATCTTGCCCTGCAAGCAATTTATCAGTGGCAACTGGCTAAAGACAACGTGGCCGATATCGTTGAACAGTTCAAATTAGAACAGCCAACGAAAGGTGTTGATATGCCTTATTTTGAGCTGTTGTTGACTGGCGTTGCTACTAATGTCACTAATCTGGATGCTACTTTTTCACCATTCCTGTCGCGTAAACTCGACGATCTGGATCAGATTGATAAAGGTGTATTGCGTCTTGCTTGTTATGAGCTGACCTATTGCAAAGATGTACCATACAAAGTCGTGATCAACGAAGCGATTGAGTTGGCAAAATCTTTCGCAACAGATGACAGCCATAAATTTGTGAATGGCGTATTAGATAAAGTCGTCAAACAGATGGGCCTGCGTCAGTAATCACTGTTTGCAGTTACCGTTTTATGCGATAAAAAATCCCCGTTTTTTCTACAGAAGGAACGGGGATTTTTGTTAGCCGGAAGGGAACCATTTCGTGGGTGAATTTGAACTGATCCAACATTATTTTGCTGCCCAGGCCACGGCTCGCGCCGATGTGGAATTAGGCATCGGTGATGACTGTGCGCTGCTGAATGTGCCGGCTGGCGAGTGTCTGGCGGTCAGCACCGACACGCTGGTCAGTGGCGTGCATTTTTTTGCTGATGTTGACCCAGTTGCATTAGGGCATAAAGCGCTGGCGGTTAACCTTTCCGATCTGGCTGCAATGGGTGCGCAACCGGGCTGGGTTTCACTGGCACTCACACTCCCGAATGCTGATGAAAATTGGCTAGCTGCTTTTGCGCAAGGTTTTCATGCCTTGGCAGCACAACATCATGTAGCACTGATTGGGGGCGACACTACCCGCGGGCCGCTTTCCATTACGGTATCTATTAAAGGAACGGTGCCTGCAACTCAAGCTTTACGGCGTTCAGGTGCCAAAGTCGGCGATCACATTTATGTCAGTGGTCGTTTAGGTGCGGCGGCATTGGCGGTGCAACAACGTTTACATCATTTGTCTATGGATGCAGATGCTTTGCGACAGTGCCAGCAGAGAATGGAGTATCCGCAACCACGTTGCGAGCTTGGGCTGGCCTTGCGCAATATCGCCAGCAGTGCCCTTGATCTGTCTGACGGCCTGGCTGGTGATTTAATGCATATCCTGCGAGCATCGAATGTAGCGGCAAAAATCGAATTAACTGATCTGCCTGTTGATCCTGCAGTTAGTCAAAGTGTAACCCCTGAACAAGCATTGCAGTTGGCCTTGGGTGGGGGAGATGATTATGAATTGTGTTTTACTGTATCAGCCGAACATGAAAATGATATCCAGAGATTAGCGGAAACACTGGATCTACCATTGACTCGGATTGGCACTGTCATCACCGGCGCACCGGAAATATTCTGGTATCATCACGGCAACTCGGTTGAATTAAATATCAATGGTTGGGAGCATTTTCACCATGGCGAAACTGGAAAAAAATCATAAGAGCCGTGATGCATTGGAGCGTTTAAATTGGCGTAACCCGTTGCATTGGCTGGCAACTGGCTTTGGCTCGGGTTTATCGCCATTTGCACCTGGTACCTTCGGTACGCTTGCTGCAATCCCATTTTATTGGCTGATGACCTATCTGCCGTTATCTGTATATATCGCTGTCACCGTTGTGGCTGCGGTTGCCGGCATCTGGATCTGTCAGTCAGCTACCAAAGCGATCGGGCAAGATGATCACGGATCTATTGTATGGGATGAGTTTGTCGGCTTTTGGATCACCATGATTGCCGCTCCCAAAGGGTTGCTCTGGTTACTGGCGGGTTTCCTGATCTTTCGCGTATTTGACATCATCAAACCATGGCCGATCCGCTGGTTAGATCGCTACGTTAAAGGCGGTTTAGGCATCATGGTTGATGATGTACTGGCTGGTGTATTTGGGTTAGTGGTGATGCAAGTGTTGGCATATGTTATGTAGAAAAACTAAAGCGCATGTAAAAAAACACATGCGCATAAATAGAATTTATTTCCAGCAAGTTGACGATGGGCCTTTAACGTCAGCATTCGTTATGGTTAACGTTGGGCAATCTGAGTCTGCTGTTTGTCCATTGATTGCGGTTGCGGTTAATGTGTAGGTGGGTACTCCACTACTGCTAGCTGCTGCTGAAAAATTATAATAAGTGCTGGTTGGACTACCTAAATTGCTCATAGTTGCAGTATACGAACCATTTTTTACTCGCCATTCCTCTTGTCGTAATTGTGCAGACAGAAGCCCTTCAATTGCTTCAGCCCTATGAGAGCGTAATACAAAACTCTGGTAGCTTGGATAAGCAATTGAAGCCAGGATGGCAACAATCGCAACAGTGACCATAAGTTCCAGTAATGTGAAGCCTCTGGAATTATTTTTCATAAAATCCTGCCTCTTTTGTAGTAGGGTTTAAACTTATAGCGATAGGCTTTTTAATTCTGGTTGAAAAAAGCCTTAATGCCAAGGAGAGAGCACGTGAGATCGCGAATTTCCGGTTTTACCTTGATTGAACTGATCATCACCATTTTGGTGATGACGATTCTATTGGGTATTGGTGTGCCAAGTTATATGCAATTCAGAGAAGATAATGCGTTACTTGGGGCTGCACAGGCATTGTACTCAGACATTCAATTCGCCCGAAGTGAGGCGATTAAAAGAGATACCAATAATATTGCAGTACGTTTTTTTAGTTTGGATGGTGCATGGTGTTATCGAGTTTCAGATAATGCATCATGTAATTCATGCTCTAGTACGACATGTGATATTCACAATGACGGGATCGTGCGCGGTGTCTTACAAAGTGATTATCCAAACGTAAACATATCTGTAAGTACTGCAATAAGCTCAGGGAGTAGTGCGGCAGTTCCTATTCAGGCTAGACGTTCAACTATTAATGCGGCGAATGTTATTTTTACCTATGGCAGTAACACTAGTAAACAGATTCAGCTTTCTACGACTCTTTTGGGGCGAGTTTTAATGTGCACACCAACGACAGCAAATGGGCTTACGGGGGTGGATAAATGCTCATAAATCAAATGAAAACTAGGTATCACTATACAGGTTTTTCATTAGTCGAATTGATGATTGCTATGGTGGTAGGCCTTTTTGTTGCGGCTATTGTTGCAACAATGTATGTGAGTATTATTAGAGCCAACTCAGTTACAATTCAACTTGCTCGTTTAAATCAAGATTTAGAAGCCACATTAGACATTATATCTCGTGATATTCAAAGAACAGGATATGTAAGCGGTGCCCACGCTTCATTGTCTAGAAATGTATCTGGTGCTCCAGCAAATGCTACAATTTTTGATACTGTAAGTAGCGCCACTTTTTCAGCATTTACAGTGGTCAGCGGTGCTTTAACCGCTAATCCTAAAGATCTAATTACTTCTGGGGATAATTGTATTTTATTGCGTTATGACGCAAATGGCGACGGCTCCATTTCTGGTAATAACCCACCGGAGGTTATTGCGTATCGTTACAATCACACTTCACATTCTGTTGAATATCAAGCTTGGAGTTCGGTTGCAAGCCAATCATGTTCAGCTACAAATGGATGGGCCACGTTAGCCGGTGGAGATGGTCATATGAGTATTCAGGGGCTGAGGTTTTCTGTATTGCCAGCAAGTGGTGCATCTCCAACTAATTGGCAAAGAAGTATCGAAATTACTGTTTCTGGTAGTAGTACAACAGATAGTGATTTAGATGTCACGTTACGGCGAGAAGTGAGGCTGCGTAATGATCAATTCACAAACTAAGTCTTCAGGATTCATGACGCTGACTATTACCCTCATCATTATTATTCTGGTCACTGTTATTGTATTAATGACAGGAAAAATGTTGATGAGCGAACAACGTTCTGCAGCGAATGATATCCGTTATAAAGAAGCTATGTCAGCTGCTCAGGCAGGGTTAGAAGCTGCGATGGCAAAATTGTCCGTAGATAATGCATCCCGTACAAAAATAACAAACACATCGAGTATTCCTTATTATCAAGTTACGTTTGGCTCTGATATTAACATTCAAGTTGGTAGTGGGACATTGCCTGTTGTTTCTTTAACATCGGTCGGCACTTCAGGTTATTCTTCAACAGCAACAAATACTACCAATGCCGAGTCTCAGGTAACATTGCAAGAACAAGTTTTAGTTGGACGGGTTGTATCAGGGACACCTGATGCTCCTTTAACGGTTGCTGCAGGGATGGCTGCGGGGGGTAATTTTACGGTAGCGGCAAATCCGAATGGTGGTGGTCCTGGTGTTCCTTTATCAATATGGTCTCCAACAACGGTTACTATTGGTAGTTCAGGATCAACATGCGGACAGCAAGAATATTATGATGGAACTTGTGGGTCTAATTCATATAGTAATAACAAGTTAGGTGTAGGCGCAGATATTTTACAAAACGATACAGCCAATTTCCCATCAAATTTATTAACCTATGTATTTGGTGTAAACACAATTAATGATGTAGAAAAAAAGTTAAATGATAAAGGGCGACAAGTCATGCCTGATTGTAGCCAGTTAGATGCATCGTCAAGTGGGTTGTATATGGTTAAGGGAACTTGTGACTTACAAAATAAAACAGTTGGTTCTAGAGCCAACCCTGTGGTGCTAGTTGTCTGGGATGGTAACTTAAAAATGAATGGTAATTCTGTATTTTACGGAATTATTTTCTGTTATGCCGATACATCTGGATATGAAGCGCAGTTAAATGGCGGTGCTACAATTTACGGAGCATTATTAGCAAATGCTAATGTTGCATTAAATAACACTAATGGTACATACAATGCGGTATATGATCAGACTGTGCTTAAAAACATTGAGACAGGATCTGCATTATCTTTTGTAGCACGAGTTTCCGGTAGCTGGCGAGATTGGTAGTAGAGGAAAATAAAATGAAGAGTTATTTCAAGTGTCAAGGTTTTGGGCTTCTTGAGGTATTAATTGCCTTTGCTATCGTCACAGTTAGTTTGGTTTCATTAGTCAGTCTCCAGCGTTATTATATTAAAGCTGAAGCTGCAGCTGCTATTCGTAATGGTGCAATTCATTTGGCTGAAAGTAAACTGGATGACCTCAGAACATATGACGCTTTATCAACCACAAATCCGAATGTTATTGCTTATAATAATATAAGTACTAATGCAGGAGGGCGAATTGGTAGTGGCCATCAAACCTATGGTAGTTATACATACAATCTAACATGGAGTAATACTAATAATTTTCTTACCACTCCCGCCAATGCTATTCCTGAATCTAAAAATATCGTTATAACTGTAGGCTGGACTGATGCTGATGGTAGTTCAAAGTCTTTAGCATTAAGTGGAATAATTTCTAAAGTTAAAAAAGTAGATACGACACAAATTAATAATTCTAGTGTGGCATCAAATATTTCACCAAAAATAACTTATACTCCTGGAGCTGCTCCAGATATCATATCTATGACGCTTCCTGATGGTAGTAAAAAAGAAACAACTAAACCACTACCTACTATTAAAAATAGTGATAAAGGTCTTGTCAGTGTTAGTTTTGATACTGTGACATATAAATCAACGACTAAACAGTCGTTGGAAGATTTTGAAACATTGTCATGTGATTGTTCATATACAACCGATGCTCAAGCATTAACCCCAGGAGTGCCCTATGTTGCTGCTGATGGTCTTCTATATTGGCAAGTTGGTGCAATATCTTTAAATACAAAAAAAAGAGGTACATCAACCACTTCTTCTTTATGTGATATCTGTTGTAAAAATCATTTTGATGGAGACACAACCAAATTTGAAGAGGTGTTTAATCATTTAAATATCAATCCAACAAAATTTAACATTACAGGTAATAGCTACCCACCAGCATATACGTCAGCTAGCAGTGGAAACTATTTCGACTCTTGTAGATTAATGCGTATAGATGGTTATTATCAGCCTCTACCTGATTGGAATCTGGTAAAACTTATTGTAATGAGTAAAGATTTTCTCTCCACAAGCAATGCACATTACGATGCTAATTTATCTAATTATCAAAATTATGTGACATATATTATTAATACCTATGTATCATGGGAAAAATCAAAACTATTATCTGCTTGGTCCCCGCCAATTACTGGTAGTCCTACTATTCTCAGTTTTGATGATTGGTACGATACCAACCCAGCTAACAAAGTAACTGGGGATAAAATGGCTTTAACCATGGCGGTAACCGATAGCAGTGTTCAGCTTATATCTCGTGGCATATTTGTTGACATAATGTCACCTGATTGGCTGGCTACGTATCAAAACTCGTCAATAGATATTAGTAAGGTACCATTTTATGATATTAATATGACATTACTAACGCGTTGGCACCCTAATAATACAACAAGTACTACAGATAATGTCTCTATTATTCAGGTAAATAATGATCCGATGGCAGATTTAAGTGCGGCGGCCGATTCAGCTTATTATGGTGTATATCGTAGAGGTATTTTAACACCGGTAAAAGCAGGTTCATATAATATTACGGTTGAAGCCTACTCTGGTAATTCAGCAATTGCTGCATATCAACCTAGTGCCAAAGAAGATGAAATCAGTGTTCAGGAAAATCCAACATTAGTTACTGCTAGTTTACCTGTAACTGTGACTGGAACGACGACTAAAGTTAAAGTCCGTGGTTATGTCTATTGTTATGATATAACGAAGCAGAACGATAACACGGCAAGTGCTTGTGATGCCACGAATAACAAGCCATTTGATTTGATTACTGTATCACCTACTGCAGGCTCTGTTGCTTGTTCTTTAGAAGATATTTCAACCGCTTCAGCTCAAAGTTTATACAAATATAGAGTGTTTCAGTGTCTAGCAGATCCTGGTACAACATTCACTGCAACGTTTAACACAATGGCAAGCGGGTTTACGCCTACAACTCAATCTAAAACTTTAACGTCAAGTTCAACGGATCCAATTACATATGGAGGATGTGTGACTTTTTATAATCCTAATGTTACAAGTGTTCCTTCTGTTTGCCCTACTACTACACCTTAAAATAGAAAGGGCGGTAATAATCGCCCTTTCTATTTTTGAATGACCTTAAGCCATATTCTGCTCAATTTAATTTCACATGCACAACAATAGGTCATTTTAATTAAATCTATTATTGCTTCATTGTTACTGGAATGCTTCCATGTAGTTACGTGCAATCAAAAAAAATGATTTGGATTCAATCTTTCCCTCTCTAAATTCCCGCTCTGAAGTGCTGTTTTGTGCTTATTATTTTGAGAAATGCGCAATATGTCCCCTTTTTTATTTAATTTTGTGAAATAGCTAATCTTCTGGAATCTAATCCTGCTATTTGTTGTTTCTATGAATTTATCTTCCTTATAAGATAACTGATTATCTTGGCCCGAAGTGTGCACTTCTGGTCTCCGAATACAGTGTTTTTCGTTGCAAGATTAGAGGTTGACGGATGTCCCTGCTGGAAGTCAGAAATTTAAGAATTGAATATCCTTCGCGTCATGGCGTGATGGCGGCAGTGAAAGATCTGTCATTCTCGATTGAAAAAGGTGAGATCCTAGGGGTGGTTGGTGAGTCAGGTGCTGGTAAATCGACCATCGGCAACGCAGTCATTGATTTGCTAAGCCCGCCAGGTCGCATCGCGCGTGGCGATGTTTTCCTGAACGGTGAAAAAATCTCTGGCTTGGCGCCGGATGCGATCCGCGAGATCCGTGGTGCGAAGATTGGTTTCATCTTTCAGGATCCGATGACCTCGCTGAATCCGCTTTTCACGGTAGAACAGCAACTGGTGGAAACCATGCTGGCGAATACTGAACTGAAAGCCGATGAAGCATATGAAAAAGCATTAGAGTTGATGGAATCGGTCGGCATTCCACAACCGGAGCTGCGGATTAAACAATATCCGCATCAGTTCTCGGGTGGTATGCGTCAGCGCGTGGTGATTGCTATCGCACTATCTTGCGATCCGGATTTGATCATTGCCGATGAACCCACGACTGCGCTGGATGTTTCGATTCAGGATCAGATCCTGCAGTTGATCCGCAAACTGTGTAAAGAGCGTCAGGTTGGTTGCATGCTCGTTACGCACGATATGGGGGTGGTATCAAACATCACAGATCGTGTCGCTGTTATGTATCGTGGTGATTTGGTTGAAATCGGCACGACTGAACAAGTGCTGGGTGTACCGAAACATCCTTATACACAAAGTCTGATTTCGGCTGTACCACGTTCTGATGTCAAATTAGTACGTTTCCCTCTGGTTTCCTATATTGAGTCAGCTGAGCCACTGCATTCGATCGATCTGAAAACACATTGGTTGGGTCAGAGTCAGGAGCAACGTGATTACAGTGGTGCCTTATTGCAGGTTGATAATGTCAGTCTGCGTTTTCTGACCAAAGACTCCATGTTCCCATCACGCCGTGAATATGTGCAGGCGAACAATCATGTCAGCTTTGAAATTCAGGAAGGTGAAACCTTCGGTCTGGTTGGTGAGTCTGGCTCAGGTAAATCGACGATTGCACGCGTGATCACCGGTTTGTATCCACCACATGAAGGGAAGGTTATTTTTGAAGGTATTGATCTGACTGCGCTGAAAAGTGAAAAAGAGCGCCGTCCGTTCCGCCGTCAAATGCAGATGGTGTTCCAGAATCCGTATTCTTCGCTGAACCCACGTATGAAAGTAGCTGATATTATCGCGGAACCGATCCGTTTTCATAATCTGGCGGAAAATGAACGTCAGATAGTGCAGATTGTCGGTGATCTGCTCGACCATGTCGGGCTTGGCCGTCAGGCGGGTGTGAAATATCCGCATGAATTCTCCGGTGGTCAGCGTCAGCGTATTTCGATTGCGCGTGCGCTGGCAACCCGTCCTCGTTTGTTGATCTGTGATGAACCGACTTCCGCACTGGATGTGTCGGTGCAAGCACAGATCCTCAATCTGCTGAAAGATCTGCAGCAGGAACTCAAACTCACCATGCTGTTTATCAGTCACGATTTGCCGGTGATCCGCCAGATGTGTGACCGTATTGGTGTTATGCAAAAAGGAACTTTGCTGGAAGTGGCGAAAACAGAAGATCTGTTTGTGTCACCACAGCATGAGTACAGCCGTAAGCTGATTTCACTGATGCCGGAGTTTAAAGGCATGAGCCGCGCTGGGTTACAGATCGCGGAAGAAACGGCAGCCGTGAATCAGTCTGCATATGAATTAAAATAGGGAGCTAATTGATGAAAACAGGAATGAGCAAAATTGCTGCTTTGTTGCTGGCTGCAGGTGTTTGCATGCCTTTGTATGCTGCGGATGTAAAAGTGGCACTGGATGCTGATCCAGAATCACTGGACATCTATGAGCAGCTGTCTGGCGGTATTTTGCAATATGCCCACATGTCTTTTGACCCACTGGTTCGTTTTACCAAAGACATGAAATTTGAGGGCCGTCTGGCCGAATCATGGGATCAGGTTGATCCGAAAACGGTACGTTTCCATTTGCGTAAAGGTGTGAAATTCCACTCAGGGAATGCTTTCACTGCGGATGACGTGATCTGGACTTACAATCGCATTCAGAAATCAGACGACTACAAAGGTTTGCTCACTGTCTATGAAGGCATGAAAAAAGTAGACGATTATACCGTCGATCTGGTTGCTAAAGTGCCATACCCATTAGTGCTGCAGAATGCTACTTATCTGTTCGTCATGGACTCTAAGTTCTATACCGGTAAGGCGGAAGACGGTAAAGACAAAGACGAAATTGTTAAAGCGGCTAATACTTATGCTGCAAACCATGTTTCCGGTACTGGTCCATTCAAACTGGTTTCCCGTGAACAGGGTGTGAAACTTGAACTGACCCGTAACGCGGATTATTGGGACAAAAAATCGCCCGGTAATGTTGAAAAACTGACTGTTGTTCCAATTAAAGAAGATGCAACTCGTGTCGCAGCATTGTTGTCTGGTGACGTAGACATGATCGCGCCGGTAGCTCCGAACGATCAAAAACGCGTTCTGTCTGACAGCAACCTGCAGATGGCGACTGAAACCAGTAACCGTATCGTGATGTTTGAATTAAACCAGAATGTCGTTCCTGCATTCAAAGATCAGCGCGTGCGTGAAGCGGTGAATCTGGCGGTTAACCAAAAAGGCATCGTGGATAAGATCATGAAGGGTTTTGCGACTCCAGCTGGTCAGATGAGCCCGGAAGGTTATTTGGGTCACGTACCTGAACTGACGCCACAGTATGATCTGAAAAAAGCCAAAGAACTGATGAAAGCGGCAGGTCAGGAAAAAGGCTTCGAGATCACTATGATCGCGACCAACAACCGTTATATCAACGATGCTAAGATCGCAGAAGCCGTGGCTAACATGCTGTCTAAGATCAACATCAAAGTCTCGCTGAAGACCATGCCGAAAGCACAATACTGGCCAGAATATGATAAATGCGCTGCTGGTATGCAGTTGATCGGCTGGCAGTCAGATACTCAGGATTCTGGTAACTACTATGAATATCTGGTTGAGACACGCAACGATAAAACCGGTAAAGGTCAGTACAACTGCGGCGGTTACTCAAATGCCGAAGTTGATAAGCTGATTGCACAATCGAATGCGGAAGTGGATGTTGCGAAACGTACCGCCATGCTGCAGCAGATTGAAAAACTGTTAATGAAAGATGCAGCTTATCTGCCTCTGGAATGGCAGAACCTGTCTTGGGCTGCAAAAACCAAGCTGGACATCAAACCAATCGTTAATGGTCTGGATTTCCCATACTACGGCGATCTGAAAGTTAAAGAGTAATTGTGATTAAAGGGCTGCATCGCTGATGCGGCCCTCGATCCGTTTTTTATTAAGATGCAGGATCTTCGTGCATGCTGACTTTTTTGTTTAAACGATTGGCGCAAGCCATCGTAGTAATGTTTGTGATCAGTCTGGTAGCGTTTGCTATTCAGGATAATTTAGGCGATCCGTTGCGCGAAATGGTCGGACAAGGTGTGTCTGAAGCGCAGCGTGAAGTATTGCGAAATCAGTTGGGTCTGAATGATCCCTTCATGATTAAGTATTCCCGTTTCCTGACCAATGCCATGCACGGCGATTGGGGAACTTCATTTATTTTTAAGAAACCAGCACTGGATATCATTCTGAGTAAGTTGGTGGCGACACTGGAATTGGTGTTTGCCGCAACCTGCTGGATCATTTTGTTGTCGATCCCGCTGGGCGTTTATTGTGCCATTCGTCCGCGTGGTCTTGGCAGTAAACTGATCATGGGGATCAGCACCATCGGTATTTCTGTGCCGGTGTTTCTGACCGCCATTTTGCTGATGTATGTCTTCTCAATCGAACTGGGCTGGCTGCCATCGTATGGCCGTGGCGAAACGGTGAATGTGTTCGGCTGGCAATCTGGTTTGTTTACTCTTGATGGTCTGAAGCATTTGCTGCTGCCGTCGATTGCGCTTTCCTCCATCATGCTGCCGCTGTTTATCCGTTTGGTGCGTTCGGAAATGCTGGAAGCACTGAGTGCCGAATACGTGAAATTTGCCTGGGCTAAAGGCTTAGATAAAAACAAAGTCTGGTTCCGTCATGCACTGAAAAACACCATGCTGCCTTTGATCACCGTCGGTGGTGTGCAAATTGGTTCGATGGTGGCTTACACCATTCTGACGGAAACCGTATTTCAGTGGCCGGGCACCGGCTTTCTGTTTCTGGAAGCGATTACACGTGTCGATACGCCACTGATCACGGCCTACGTTATCTTCGTGGGGCTGGTGTTTGTGGTTACGAATACCTTGGTCGATCTGCTGTATGGCTTGATTAACCCAACGGTCAAACTGACGTCCAAGGGAGGCTAAGATGTCACAACAAGCAACAATGAGTCGCTGGCAGCGGTTCCGTCAGTCTGATTTGATATACTATTTTCTGAAAGATAAAGTCGCCATTTTCTGTTTTCTGGTGTTTGTCTGTTACGTGGTGCTGGCGACATTAGCACCGTGGCTGGCGCCGCATAACCCGTATGATCCGTCTACCTATGACATCATGGATGCTGAAATGCCGCCATCATGGCTGGAAGGCGGCGATGCTAATTTCATGCTCGGTACGGATAATCAGGGCCGCGATATTCTGAGTACCATTCTGTATGGTTCCCGTATTTCACTGATCATCGGTCTGTTTGCGGTCGCATTGCAGCTCTTGATTGGTGTCGTGGTCGGGCTGGTTGCTGGTTATGTGGGTGGTCGAGTTGATAACCTGCTGATGCGTCTGGCTGATATCCAGTTGTCATTCTCAACCATGATGGTGGCGATCATCGTATCGGCTATTTTTCAGGCGACACTAGGCGGTGATTTCTACTCGCAATACGCCATCCTGATGCTGGTGCTAATCATTGGTATTTCGGAATGGCCACAATATGCGCGTACAGTACGCGCGTCTGTGCTGGCAGAGAAGAAGAAAGAGTATGTCGAAGCGGCACGAGTCATGGGCTTTAAAGCGCCACGCATTATGTTCCGCCATATTCTGCCGAACTGCTTATCACCAATTCTGGTTATCTCCACCGTGCAGGTCGCCAATGCTATTATGGCGGAAGCGGCGTTGTCATTCTTAGGCTTGGGGATGTCAGTCGATAAACCGTCGCTTGGTTCGCTGATCAGCATTGGTTTTAACTATATCTTTTCAGGCTCGTGGTGGATCACCGCCTTCCCTGGCTTGTGTCTGGTGCTGTTAGTGCTGGTCATTAACCTGCTGGGCGACTGGTTACGTGACTTGTTTAATCCGAAGATTTACAAAGATTGATCCGACACTTTCAGCCAATAAAAAAGGGAAGCCATGAGCTTCCCTTTTTCTTTTCCATCACTTAACCGATGGAGCGATGACTTACGCAATGATGGAACCTTCATCATCTCGTTTATCTCTGGGTAACTGGCAAACGCTCTGAATAGCGAAGCGCAGATACATGACTTCCAGCACAACAAACAACACACTGGCGAATGGTAGCGGTAAACCCAGAATACCCAGCAGCATATCGATGATCATGGCAGGCGTCAGCGCAACCGCACTGATCCGCACAAAGGAAGGATAACGCATGACTAAGCCTTGTCTCTTTGCCAGCCAGCCAGCCAGTAGAGCATAAAGCATGGCTTGTGTAATACGCCATGACCAGGCAAATAACACCAGAATGACGTAGGTTAATGGCATGACAAACTTGCTGGTGGTGCTCAGAAACGAGTCGAGCAATTCACGATCAATGGTCATATCGGTAAAGGTTGAGAAATCAAACGAGCGGGTCTCAATATCACTTTTGCGGATATATAAACGATCATTCGTGATCAGCACCGGCGCAGAGGTTTGCTCCAGACTGGTAAATTCGCCGCTGGTATCGATCACAATGAAAGGATCGGTCGTTCCTTTTTCATTAATAATATAAGGACGATCTTCCGGTGTGGAGGCATACCCGCCCTGGATCGTCAATTCGGGCAGCTCATCCAGATACAGCGGCAGGTCTTGTTCGATAAATGACAGAAAGCCATTGCGGATCTCCAGCGTTACCGGCATTACCACTAGCGCAGAAAGGATCAACAGATATAAAGAGCCGATACCACGCCATTGGCGGGCGACTGATTGATACAGTTGGCGGGAAAAGAATGATAGCCAGAAAGCCTGCCACCATGTGAAGTTGCGCATGAGCCGAAACTCCTGTGTTTCAAATGAGTTTATATGTTTTATCTAGCATACCAGTTTGTCGGGCAAAAATCAGGCATGACCCTGTGTTTGGATATTCGTGAGATTCCGTTTGAAAGTTAATATGGCGCAATATTTGTGATATACGTCATGCTAGACTTTGCCTCCCGTTGTCCGGTGGTGATGCCATGTCCGCTTTATTACATCAAATTTATCTCTCAACACCTTTGTTTATTCTGGTGTTTATCGGTTATGGCGTGATGCGTTGGGCGCATTGGCCCAAGGTGATGTCTGAGTCATTATCCCGGTTCGTTTTTTCACTCGCATTGCCAGCCATGCTGTTCCATCTGATGAGTGACTTTTCCAAACTGCCTCCGGTGGATGCCCGTTTGCTGATCGCTTTTTTTGGCGGTTGCTTTATTGTTTTTATCTTGGGTCGTTTTATGGCCTGGAAGTTATTTAAGCTGGATGGCGTGTCGCAGTCAGTATTCGCGTTAGGGGGCATTTTTTCCAACAATTCGATGTTGGGGCTACCGCTGGCGAAAATGATGCTGGGTGATGCGGCATTACCATCGGTTGCGTTGGTGTTAGTGTTTAACTCGCTGATCTTATGGACGCTGGTCACCATTTCGGTAGAGCTTGCCAAACATGGTAGTTTCTCGTTTCGTGGTTTTTTCCATACCGTTAAAAGTGTACTGAAAAATCCGATCGTCTTCGGCATTCTGACGGGTACGGCCTGGGGGCTGACAGGTTGGAAGCTGCCCTTACTGATTGATAACACCGTTGGCATGATCAGCAGTGCTGCTGCGCCAATGGCACTGTTGTCACTCGGGATGGGGTTAGCAGAATATGGCATTGGTGGTAACTGGGGGCAATCGATCAGTGTCTGCCTGTTGAAACTGATCGGGCATCCGCTGGCGGCCTGGGGCATTGCCCGTTTGATTGGTTTACCAAGCATGGAGACGCAAGCTATTGTGCTGCTGGCCTCTATTGCAACAGGTGTGAATGTCTATTTGATGGCGCGCCAATTCAAAACGATGGAAGGTGTCATGGCAACCAGTTTGCTACTCTCGACGGTGCTGGCTGCTGTCACGACCCCACTTTGTGTTATGCTTTCGGGATAACTTATATCGGAAGTACATGAAAGGAACTGACCATGTCTGAAGTGACTATTTACCACAATCCGAAATGCGGCACATCACGTAACACGCTGGAAATGATCCGTAATGCAGGTATTGAACCTAATGTGATCCTGTATCTGGAAACACCACCGACTCGCGAGACCTTGGTTAAACTGATCGCCGATATGGGCATCAGCGTGCGTGACGTGTTGCGGAAGAAGTGTGATCCTTACGTCGAGCTGGGTTTGGATGATGCAAAATGGTCAGATGAACAGCTGATCGATTTCATGATGCAGCATCCGATCCTGATCAATCGCCCGATTGTCGTGACTGAGTTAGGCACGAAGCTGTGTCGCCCATCTGAAGAAGTGCTGGATATTCTGCCACAAGCACAACAAGGTGCGTTCACCAAAGAAGATGGTGAAAAAGTGGTGGATGCAGAAGGTAAACGCTTGCTCTGATAATCGTCAAGAAAGGCTCCTGTAAGGAGCCTTTCTGTTATGGGAATAGCGTAATTATTTACGTCATAAAGTCTTTGATCTGCTGTTCAATGCCAGCACTGTCCAGTTTCAGATCGTGATAGATCTCTTCCTGGGTGCCTTGCTCGATAAAGCGATCCGGCAGACCGATATTCAATACCGGTTTTAACATGCGCTGCTTCATCATCCACTCGTTCACCGCCGAACCGGCGCCGCCCTGAATGGCATTTTCTTCCACGGTCACCAGAATGTCGTGCTGTGCGGTAATGGTTTTCAGCAACTCAGTATCCAGCGGTTTTACGAAACGCATATCGACCAGCGTGGCATCCAGCTTTTCTGCCACCACTTTGGCTTGATGTAATAGCGTACCAAAACAAAGCAGAGCAATGCCTTGACCCTGGCGCACAATACGACCCTTGCCAATTGGTAAGGTATCAAGCTCAGTGCTGATAGCGGCACCGCAGCCACTACCGCGTGGGTAACGCACCACCGCCGGTTGATTAAGCTGATAACCGGTGGTGAGCATCAAACGACATTCATTTTCATCAGAAGGCGTCATGATCACCATGTTGGGCACGGTACGCAGGAAACTGATATCAAAAGCGCCCTGATGCGTCGGGCCATCAGCACCGACTAAACCGGCACGGTCAATCGCAAACAACACGGGCAGATTCTGAATCGCCACATCATGAATAATCTGGTCGTAAGCACGCTGCGTAAAGCTGGAATACATCGCCACTACCGGCTTCATGCCTTCGATGGCAAGCCCTGCGGCAAATGTAACCGCGTGCTGTTCTGCAATCGCGACATCGAAATAACGGTCAGGATATTGCTGAGAAAACTCAACCATACCGGAGCCTTCACGCATCGCTGGTGTGATACCTACTAGTTTTTTATCTACTGCCGCGGTATCACATAACCATTGCCCAAAAATGTTTGAGAAGGTCGGTTTGCTGCTTTTGCTTTTCGGTAAACAATCATCTTCGGGGTTAAATTTCGGCACTCCGTGATAACCGATAGGGTCTTTTTCGGCCGGGTCATACCCTTTGCCTTTTTTGGTCATCACATGCAGCAGTTGCGGGCCTTTCAGCTGACGCATGTTTTTCAGCGTTTTGACTAACGCTTTGATATCGTGACCATCAATCGGGCCGATGTAGTTAAAACCCAGCTCTTCAAACAGAGTTCCTGGGATCACCATGCCTTTAATGTGTTCTTCGGCACGGCGTGCCAGCTCCTTCACAGGCGGCATACCGGATAAGACTTTTTTGCCGCCTTCACGCAAAGTAGTGTAAAGCGAACCAGATAACCATTTTGCCAGATGGTTATTCAGTGCACCGACATTTTCCGAAATCGACATCTCGTTATCATTTAAGATAACCAGCATGTCTTCATGCAGGTCGCCGGCATGATTCAGAGCTTCAAATGCCATACCGGCCGTCAGAGCGCCATCACCAATTACGGCTACAACCTTGTGATCTAGCTCCTGACGTTTCGCCGCAACCGCCATACCTAACGCCGCACCAATTGATGTGCTGGAGTGACCAACACTCAATGGGTCATATTCACTTTCTTCGCGCCAGGGGAAGGGGTGAAGACCACCTTTTTGGCGGATCGTTTCCATTTGATCGCGACGACCAGTCAGAATTTTATGCGGATAGGCCTGATGACCGACATCCCACACCAGTTTATCTACCGGAGTCTGATAGACGTAATGTAATGCGACGGTCAGTTCTACTACGCCGAGCCCGGATGCGAGATGGCCGCTACTACGGCTGACGGAGTGCAGTAAAAACGTGCGCAATTCCTGACATAACTGGGTCAAACGCTCTTCCGGGAATTGCCGCAGATCCGCTGGTGAATTCACTAATGCCAGCGTTGGATATTCGGTCATATCAATCGTCATGTGTCTGTTATTATCCGACATTAATATGCGCGCTCAATGATGTAATCGGCGAACGCAGACAATATTTCAGTGTTGTAAGGTAGAGGTTGCAGTGCCGCGAGTGCTTGCTGGTGTAAATCACACGCTAGTTCTCGGGCGGCATCTAAACCTAACAGGGCAGGGTAGGTGCTTTTATCTAAAGCCTGATCTGAACCCTGCGGTTTGCCCAACGTTTCGGTATCACCAACGACATCTAAGATGTCATCCTGCACCTGAAACGCCAGACCAATTGCGGCAGCGTATTTTTTCAGCGTCGACAGCGTTTCAGCCGTCACATTCTGCTGACACAACGCCCCTAATTGCACGGCACACTCAATCAGCGCCCCGGTTTTATGGCGGTGAATTTGTTCCAGTGCCTGCAAGCCAACATGCTGGCCTTCAGCGGCTAGATCGAGAGCCTGACCACCACACATACCGGCATAGCCCGATGCCTGCGCTAAAGTGCTCAGCATTTTGACCTGTTGTGCGCGTAAACGATCAGGGAAGGGGTGATCAGCCAGAATAGAGAAGGCTAGTGTCTGTAAGGCGTCACCCGCCAGCACAGCGGTCGCTTCATCAAACGCCTTGTGTACGGTCGGATGACCGCGACGCAGATCATCATCATCCATCGCCGGCAAGTCGTCATGGATCAACGAATAAGCATGAATGCACTCGATAGCTGCCGCCGGGCCGTCTAATAAGGTTTCTTCAACATCCAGCATTAAACCGGTGGCATACACCAGAAATGGCCGTACACGTTTACCACCCAGCACCAGCCCATGCCGCATGGCGGCTTTTAAGTTGGGGGACAGATCGGGTAAGGCTTCAATATGCTGTAACAGCAGGCTATCAATGCGTTGTCGATAGTGCTGGGAAAAGGTCTGCAATGACACTTATTCGTCCTCTGCGCTCGAGCGGGTGGTTTGTTCAACAGTAAATGGTGCCAGTTTTTCCTGCTCACCCTGTTGTAACAAGATCTGCACTTGCTGCTCTGCTTGTTCTAATTTCTGTTTACTTACCCGGGCCAGCTGAATGCCGCGTTCAAATTGTTTTAGTGCTGTTTCCAGTGGTAGATCGCCTTGTTCAAGCTGTTGAACGATCTGTTCCAGCTCGCCGAGTGCGGCATCAAAACTTAATGATTCGGTCTTTTTCGCGGCCATGACGGGTTCTGATTATCAAAGTAAATAATTTACCTATCTTACCATTAGTCTACCGTGCAGGCGTAGAAACTCTGTGATCTCGCCCTACAAGGCTTAGTTTCTGGCGCCGGCTGGATTATAATGCGCCACTTTTCGCCAGCTAACCGAGCGTTGACATGAAGTTCATCATTAAACTGTTTCCAGAAATCACCATTAAAAGTAAATCCGTTCGCCAGCGCATGGTGAAAATTTTGCAAGGTAACATCCGTAACGTCCTGCAAAAAGTGGATGAAACCGTCACCGTGCGTAACGACTGGGACAAGCTCATGGTGTCCAGTAAAAATGATGCGCCTGAAAATCGCGACAAGCTGGTTGAGCGTTTAAGCTGTATTCCTGGTATTCAGGCATTTCTGGAGGTTACGCAGATGCCGTTTACCGATCTGCATAGCATTTACGAGCACACCGCGGCAGTTTATGGTTCCAACATTGCTGATAAAACCTTCTGTGTGCGGGTAAAACGCAAAGGGAAACATGAATTTTCTTCCATCGAAATCGAACGTTATGTTGGTGGTGGTCTGAATCAGAATTTTCCGTCGAAGGGAGTTCGGTTATCGAATCCTGATCTGCAAATCAACCTCCAGATTGAAAACGAACTGCTGTACCTCGTAACGGCGATCCATAAAGGTCTGGGTGGCTATCCGCTGTCCACGCAGGAAGATGTCTTAAGCCTGATGTCTGGTGGGTTTGACTCCGGTGTCGCGTCTTATCTGTTTATCAAGCGCGGCAGCCGTGTGCATTATTGCTTTTTTAATCTGGGTGGTGCCGCGCATGAGATTGGCGTAAAACAGGTGGCGTATTACCTGTGGAGCAAATACAGCCAATCGCATCGAGTGAAATTTGTCGCCGTGCCTTTTGAACCGGTGGTTGGTGAAATCTTAGAAAAAATCGATAACGGCCTGATGGGCGTGGTGTTGAAACGCATGATGATGCGCGCGGCTTCCCGTGTGGCAGAGCGTATGGGCGTGGAAGCGTTGGTGACGGGTGAGAGTGTCGGTCAGGTTTCCAGCCAGACAGTGACCAACTTGTCAGTGATTGATCGCGTGACAGAAACGTTGATCCTGCGCCCGCTGATTGTCAGCGATAAGCAAGACATCATCGATCAGGCGCGCGCGATTGGTACGCAGGAATTTGCGGAAACCATGCCGGAATATTGTGGTGTGATTTCTAATAAACCAACGGTAAAAGCCCGTTATGACGAAGTGCTGGCCAACGAAGAAAAATTCAATTTTGACATCCTGGATAATGTGGTCGCGAGTGCCAAAGTGATGGATATTCGTGATATTGCCAATGAAACGGCAGCACAAGTTCAGGAAGTAGAAACCACCTCTTCATTGGCTGAAAACGAAGTGATTCTGGATATCCGCTCACCGGATGAGCATGAAGAAAAACCGTTTACGCCGGAAGGTATGGCCGTTCTGCATTTGCCATTTTATAAACTGGCTACGCAGTTTGGTGATTTGGATCAGAGCAAAACCTACCTGCTATATTGTGAGCGTGGCGTGATGAGCAAACTGCAGGCGTTGTATCTGAAAGAGCAGGGCTTTAATAATATTAAGGTTTACCGTCTGAATTAATCCATCGCAAAAAGTCGGCTGTTGAGTTGTGTTTTAATCAACGATTCAGCCGAACTGTATACCAGTTAAACGGTACAAAAAGTAAAGTTGGCGTCAAGTTCTGTGTAGTGGGGGGCACTCATGGAATGTGACCGACACATTGAGGTTGAAATGACATTCGGGTTTATCGCCCGTGTTGTAGTTAACAAACACTGTAGAAGGTACACATAATGAGTTTTTCCTCCAACCGCATTTATCGGATGCAAAACCCCATTCAAAACTATGCCTGGGGCAGTAAAGATGCTTTCCAGCAGATGTATGGTGTTACTAACCCGGAGCACCTGCCTCAGGCTGAGATCTGGATGGGCGCGCATCCCAACGGCTGTTCTGCATTAATTAACGAGCATGGCGAAACCCTGCGTTTAGATGCCTTCATTCAACAGGATGCAGCCGCTATTTTGGGCGATGCTTGGGCGAATTTTGGTGAACTGCCTTATCTGTTTAAAGTGCTGGCAGCTGCGGAGCCATTATCGATCCAGGTGCATCCGGATAAAGCCAGTTCTGAAGCTGGCTTTGCGGCAGAAAATGCAGCAGGCGTGCCACTCACTGCCGCGCAGCGTAATTTCAAAGACCCCAACCACAAACCAGAATTGGTCTATGCGCTGACGCCATATCGGGCAATGAACGGCTTCCGTGAGTTTGCGGAAATCGCTTCGCTGCTGCAGGGTTTATCGCTACCGGCACTGCAAGCAGAAATGGATGCCTTTTGTCAGCAGCCAACGGATGAGACGCTAAAAGCGCTGTTTGCCGCTTCATTGCGCTTACAAGGCGATGCGCGTCGTGAAACTGTGACTCGCTTGCTGGTGACGGCACAACATCGTCAGGATGACGCTGCGTTCGCCGAAGTGCTGCGCTTAGCTGCGTTTTATCCGGAAGACATGGGATTATTCGCACCATTGCTGTTGAATGTCATTACCTTACAGCCAGGTGAGGCCATGTTCCTGTATGCCAAAACCCCACATGCTTATCTGCAAGGTATTGGGTTAGAAGCGATGGCCAGCTCCGATAACGTATTACGCGCTGGCTTAACGCCAAAGCATATGGATATTGATGCTCTGCTGGCAAATGTGGATTTTGTCGCTAAGCCAGCAGCGGAATTATTGATGCGCCCCATGGTGCTGGGGCCAATCAGTGATTATCCGATCCCGGTGGCTGATTTCTCGTTCACCTTAGTCAATCTGAACGCGGAAGCCATTGCCAGTGAAACCAGCACGGCACTGATCCTGTTCTGTCTGAATGGTTCGGCCACGATCCATGCCGGTGCAGATACGCTTATTTTACCAGCCGGGGAATCCTGTTTTGTGCCTGCCGCCGCGGTGAGTTTTGCTGTTAGTGGTGAAGGTCAACTGGTCCAGATTGGTTCGCGTTAATTTTCTATCGCCTAAAACTTCGTACTAAGAAAAAGGACGCCTCTGCGTCCTTTTTTTGTTTCCACATCATTTAGACGGCAGACAAATACCAATACCCGCCAGACCACAATATCCGTCTGGGTTTTTAGCCAGATATTGCTGGTGGTGTTGTTCGGCGAAATAAAAATCATGGGCAACAGCGATTTCGGTCGTAATGGTGCGGGAATCATTATACGCCCACATGGCCGACTGATAATGATCGCGACTTTGGATCGCCTCTTGCTGCTGAGATTCGTTGCTGGTCAAGATCATCGAGCGGTATTGCGTACCGATATCGTTACCCTGACGAGCGCCCTGAGCTGGGTCATGATGTTCCCAGAACAATTTTAATAATTTGGTATAACTAATGACTTTCGGATCAAACACCACCCGAACACTTTCCGCATGACCGGTATAACCGGAACACACCTCTTCATATGTCGGATTCGGCGTAAATCCGGCCTGATAACCGACGGCTGTCACATAGACACCGGGTTGTTCCCAAAATAACCGTTCTACGCCCCAGAAACACCCCATTGCGAAATAAGCGATCTCCAGACCAGCAGGGTAAGGCGGTAACATGCTGACCTGTTTTACATAATGTAATGGTTCCAATTCGATTGGTATTTCACGGCCCGGTAATGCTTCAACCGGAGCCACCATGCGGGTTCGTGTATGCATAGCCTGACCTCTGCGTTAATTCATCATAGAAACAGCAAAATCTGATTGCTATTAAAGTATACGCTGCATAGAATACGACCCTTCAAAAATCAGTCACTTTTTTTTAGTTCCTTGCCTTCGACGGTTTGACTGATCCATCACGAAGGCTATAACCCGTAAGGAGCAACTCATGCGTCACTACGAAATCGTATTCATGGTTCATCCGGACCAGAGCGAACAGGTTCCAGGCATGATCGAGCGTTACACCGGTGCTATCAAAGCTGCTGGTGGTACTATCCATCGTCTGGAAGATTGGGGTCGTCGTCAACTGGCTTACCCAATCGACAAACTGCACAAAGCTCATTATGTTCTGATGAACGTAGAATCTGAGCAGAGCGCTATCGACGAACTGGAAAACAACTTCCGTTTCAACGATGCGGTTATCCGCAACATGATCATGCGCACTAAGCACGCTGTGACTGAAGTATCTCCGATGCTGAAAGCACGTGAAGAGCGTCCACGTCGTGATGACGTGCGTGCCGAAGAAGCTGAAGAAGCTGCTGAATAATTCCAGTCATCATAGAGGATAATCGACATGTCACGTTTTTTCCGTCGTCGTAAGTTCTGCCGTTTCACTGCTGAACGTGTAATCGAAATCGATTACAAAGACACCGTTACTCTGAAAAACTACGTTACTGAATCTGGCAAGATCGTACCAAGCCGTATCACTGGTACTCGTGCTAAATATCAGCGTCAACTGGCACGTGCTATCAAACGTGCTCGTTACCTGGCTCTGCTGCCGTACACCGATCTGCATAACAAGTAATCGGCAACTGGCCTAACTCAACCAAATCGAGGAAAGGTAATGGAAGTTATTCTGTTAGACAAAATCGCTCATCTGGGCGGTCTGGGTGAAAAAGTTACAGTTAAAAGCGGTTTCGCTCGTAACTACTTGTTCCCACAAGGTAAAGCTGTAATGGCTACCAAAGACAATCTGGCTGCTTTCGAAGCTCGCCGCGCTGAACTGGAAGCCAAACTGGCTGACGTTAAAGCTGCTGCTGAAGCTCGTGCTGCTCAGTTGTCTGCACTGACCAACGTAACTATCGCTACCAAAGCTGGTGACGAAGGTAAACTGTTCGGTTCAGTTGGCACTCGTGATATCGCTGATGCGATCACTGCTGCCGGTGTTGCTGTTGCTAAGAGTGAAGTCCGTATGCCGGACGGCGTTCTGCGCAGCGTTGGTGAATACGACATCGTTGTTCACCTGCACACTGATGTAAACACCACTGTTAAAGTGGCTGTTGTTGCTGAATAATTTTATTCAGTAATAGACATCGTTGAATAGGCCAATCCCTTGGGGTTGGTCTTTTCATTTCTGGTGAAAAAGATGACAAACCATTATCCCATCAATGAAATTTTCCAGAGTATCCAAGGGGAAGGCTTTTTCTCTGGGGTACCGGCTATTTTTGTTCGCCTGCAAGGCTGCAAAGTCGGCTGCTCATGGTGTGATACAAAACATTCATGGGAATTGAACGCTGATCATCTTATTCCTATCCGGCAATTTACGGTAAAAAAACCTAAAGCTGCCTGGAGTTGGTTTAGCCCAGAAGAGATCTTGTCTTGTTTTTCTGAACAAGGTTATACCGCAAAACATGTGGTGATCACCGGTGGTGAACCTTGCGAATACGATCTGATGGCGTTGTCGCAGACGTTATTAGCGCATGGTTATCGCGTACAGATAGAAACCAGCGGAACCCAACCAATCCGTGCGGATGACGCTTGCTGGGTCACGGTATCGCCAAAAATTAAGATGGCGGGTGGTTATGAGGTATTGGCTGAAACTTTACTGCGAGCCAATGAGATCAAGCATCCGGTCGCGACGGCGAAACATATTGCACAACTCGATGCTTTATTAGCCAATATTGATCTCTCAGAAAAAGTGATTTGTTTACAACCGATCAGTCAAAAACCGCGCGCGACAGCGTTGGCGATGGAAGTTTGTATTCAACGCAACTGGCGTTTATCTATCCAACTACATAAATATCTCGATATCGAATAATTTCGGCTTTTTTGTCACAAAACATAAAGATAGCCTCACGGGTGTGTTGTAATAATTGTCTATTATTGCTACTTCATCGGAGGGGGGCATGCAGACCGTTAGTTTTCTATTCTTTAATATCATCCTACCTATTTTTATTCCTATTGGTGCTGGTTATCTGTTGCAGCGAAAATTTCCGCTCAATGTTGCGACCTTAACCAAAATTCAATTTTATATTTTCATTCCAGCACTGCTGTTTACCACGATTTATAAGACGGAATTGAATAGCGCATTACTCCAGGATCTCATCCTGGCTAATCTGGTGTTGTTTGCATTGCTTTGGGTTGTTTGCCTGGGTTGTGCTCGCTTATTAAAGCTGGATGCCAGTAAACGTAGTGCATTTATCAATTCAGTCTGTTTTTACAATAGTGGTAATTACTGTATCCCGCTGGTGCAGCTGATGTATCACACGGCATTCGCATTTTCGGTGCAAATTGTCGTGATGCTGATCCAGCAGTTGTTAACGAACACCATTGGGGTGATGAACGCCAGCAGCAGTAACCGTTCGTGGAAAGAGGCGGTGTTGGATAATTTCCGCATGCCCATGACCTATGCGGTATTACTGGCATTGCTGTGTCGCTGGTTGAGTATTGACGTGCCGACCCCGCTTTGGACATCGATGGATCTGATGGCGCAAGGGTTAGTGCCAACAGCATTGGTGACCTTAGGTGCGCAATTAGCCAGTACGCGACTGTATGTACGTAACTTTCGTGTCTTAGTATCAAATGGGATGCGACTACTAGCTGGCCCATTGCTGGCTGCCGGTGTTTGCTGGATTTGGGGCATTCATGGTGTGGTGGCTCAGGTCATGGTGATTTGTGCCGCGGCACCATCAGCGGTGAATACCGTGTTGCTGGCGATAGAGTATAAATCGGACCCTGAGTTTGCGTCACAGACGGTCTTTTTATCGACGTTATTAAGCGCGTTAACCATGCCAGTCGTGATAGCACTAGTGCAATTTTTGTGATGATTGTTTTTTAAACAATCATAGCTTCTGCTATAGTTAACCTATATAGGTGTAGTTTGGGGTTGTATATGAATGTTTCTGCAAGCAGTTCGGATTATGGCCAAATGGCATTGGTAGCCAGTCTGGCTAAAAAACAGCAGGAAGCGCAGGGGCAAGCAGCACTTCAGTTGATTGAAAGTGCGGCAGTCTCCGTTCCTCAACCAACCCCAGCAGCGTCTTCTGGTTCTTCCGACGAACGTGTGGGCTCAAACATCAATATCACGGTTTGATATGATTGTTTGGATTTAAACGGGGCTTTATGCCCCGTTTGTCATTATTCGCGACCGTAAATTTGGTTTTCTTGTTCACTGACACGAATAAACGTGGTGCGTTTGGTCAGCTCTTTCAGCTTGGCCGCGCCAACATAGGTACAGGTTGAGCGCACACCACCCAGAATATCCTGAATAGTGGATGAGACTGAACCGCGGAAGGCGAGTTCGACAGTTTTCCCTTCAGAAGCGCGGTAATGTGCTACACCGCCGGCATGTTGTTCCATCGCAGTGGATGAACTCATGCCATAAAAACGCATAAAGGTTTTGCCATCGCGTTCAAATTTTTCTCCACCGGATTCTTCATGGGCCGCTAGCATACCACCGAGCATCACGAAATCAGCACCACCACCAAAGGCTTTGGCGACATCACCAGGGCAAGTACAACCGCCATCCGCGACGATTTGCCCGCCTAAGCCATGTGCCGCATCGGCACATTCAATAATCGCGGAAAGTTGCGGATAACCGACACCGGTTTTTACACGGGTAGTACAGACTGAGCCTGGGCCAATTCCGACTTTAACAATATCAGCACCTGACAGTACAAGCTCTTCTACCATTTCACCAGTCACTACATTTCCGGCACAAATGACGTGTTGTGGAAACGCATCCCGCACTTTTTTGACGAAATCAGTGAAGTGTTCAGAGTAACCATTAGCCACATCTACACAGATAAAACGCAACGCAGGCGATAACGCTAAGATGCGTTGCAGCTTCAGAAAGTCATCCTGAGATGTACCGGTAGACACCATGCAATATTGCAACATGGCATCGCTGCTTTGCTGTGTGAAGGCTTGCCATTGTTGTTCGCTATAATGCTTATGGATCGCGGTCATCACATCGAAACTGGCCAGTGCTTTGGCCATGGTGAATGTGCCGACGGTATCCATATTGGCTGCAATGATCGGTACACCATGCCAAGTGGTTTGCGTGTGACGAAAGCGAAATTCACGATGTAATTCGACTTGTGAGCGACTGCTCAGTGTGGATCGTTTAGGGCGGAACAGGACATCTTTAAAACCGAGCTTCAGATCTTCTTCGATACGCATGGGTCATTGCCTCAATGTATTACTGAAAATCAGGCACAAAAAAACCGGTAGGTTTCTAAGGCCTCCGGTTTTGGACATCATACGCTGCTTTTAGCGAGATACAATGATTGTTAGTGCATTTGTATCAGTAATGTTAACGCAGCGACAGAAACTAAAAATGCAAAGCCATACAACAGATAATGCAGGAATTTAGTTGGGTGAATACCTAAATCATGCAAACCATGATAGACACGGTGCATAGCATGAAAGATAGGTAATGCAATTGCGGCTAACAGGATGGGAGCACTCCACCAGGATGTCGCCAGCGTGTGCATTTTTTCATAACTCAAGGTATCGGCATTCAAAATGCCAAGTGGAACCAGAAGGCCAGTGATCAGGATCAATACCGGCAACAGTACGGCAGCAACAACCCCGCCAGCACCAAACAATAACCAATATACAGGTTCATCAGAACGTTTCATGGTAAATGCTCCTTATCAAGCCAATATCGCAATCAATAATACGATCACGCTAACGACAGCCAGACCGATGTATTGCGCCATAATGATTGGTTTTTCCGGCATCAGCTCTTCGCCCTTAAAGATACGAATTGCTTTCGGGGCCAGAGAGAACCAGGTTTTGGCATGAAACAGACATGCAACCAAGGCGAGCAGATGAAACACTATCGCCAATGGACTGTGTAACGCAGTCAGCCAGCCAGCAAATGCATCAGGCCCTTGGCTTAAGCGCAACAGACCACAAAGCAGGATAACGGCGTAGGCACCCACAAAAATACAAGTCCCTTCGCGCAGCATGTAGCCAGTATAAAAACTGTTACGTAACCACCAGCTCTTTTTAACCTGACGGACATACGGTTTACGTTTGCTTTGAGAGATATCCATGATCAGTCCTCCGGTTTGAACATAGCGATGACATAATCTTTTGCGCTTTCAGCTTTATAAAGTTGAATTGCAGCAGCTGGGTCAACGCCTTTCGGACAAACTTCAGAACAGAAACCGACGAACGTACAACTCCATACGCCAGCTTCCTGGTGTATGAGTTTCATTCTCTCTTCCTTAGCTCCATCACGACTGTCTTCGTTGTAACGATAGAGCAGGGCAATAGCGGCTGGGCCGAGGAATTCCGGTTTCAGTGCATACTGCGGGCAGGCTGCGTAACACAAGCCACAGTTAATGCACTGTGAGAATTGTTTGTATTGCGCGAGCTGTTTTGGCGTCTGGATGTATTCACCATCGCAAAGATTTCTTTCTTCTTTCGGGATGATGTAAGGCTTAATTTTTTCCAACTTCTGCATGAAATCGGACATATCCACCACGAGATCGCGCTCGATAGGGAAGTTTGCCAGTGGTTCCAGGCGGATTTTACCTTCACTGATGTAATCACGCAGGAAGGTTTTGCAGCCCAATTTCGGTTTACCATTCACCATCATGCCGCAAGAGCCACAAATGGCCATTCGGCAAGACCAGCGGTAGCTCAGGGTTGAGTCCATCTGATCTTTGATATATGTCAGCGCTTCCAAAACTGACATTTCATTGGTAAATGGCACTTGATAACGCTGGGTCCACGGTTCGTTATCCTCTTCAGGGCGATACCGTAATACTTCAATCTCCATGATCTCAGCCATTATTTCGCTCCCTTCTCTGCTTCTGAGCCATACACGCGTTTTGCTGGCTGTGACTTGGTAATTTTGACATCACTGTATTCAATGGTCGGCGCACCATTTTCATTACGGAAAGCTAACGAGTGTTTCAGGTAGTTCACATCGTCACGTTCTTCAAATCCATCGATCCGCTGGTGCGAACCGCGAGACTCTTTGCGCTGCATAGCAGAATGTGCGATTGATTCTGCAACATCGAGCAGGAAGCCTAATTCGATGGTGTAGAGCCAGTCGGTGTTAAAGACCGATGATTTGTCGGCTACCCGAACTCGTTTATAGCGTTCTTTCAGCTCTTTCAGTTTATCAATGGTATTTTGCATGGTTTCAGCGGTACGGTAGATACCCACGCCGCTTTCCATGGCATCGCCCATCTCATTGCGGATATCTGCCGGATTTTCTGTGCCGCCGTTTTCCATCAGAGACATCGATTTTGCAACGACTTCCATACCTTGGCGATAAAGAATGTTGCTGTCGATATGGCTGTGTTGTTGAGCAAACAATGCCGCTTGTTCACCGGCTACTTTGCCGAATACCACGATTTCACACAGGGAGTTTGAACCTAAACGGTTTGCGCCATGCAGACCATTCGACGCACATTCGCCAACGGCAAACAGACCCGGCATGCGGGTTGCGCCCATTCCGTCCGTTTCGATACCACCCATGGTGTAGTGAACCACAGGGCGAACCGGGATCGGTTCTTTGACCGGATCGACGCCCATATAGGCACGCGACAGTTCGCAAATGAAGGGCAGACGTTCCAGTAGTTTTTTCTCGCCGAGATGGCGCAGATCCAGATGAACAATATCACCGAACGGCGATTCTATCGTTCGACCTTTTTGTTGCTCCTGCCAGAAGGCTTGAGACAAGCGGTCGCGCGGACCTAATTCCATATATTTGTTTTTGGTTTCGCCGACCGGAATTTCCGGACCCAAACCATAGTCCTGCAGATAACGGTAACCGTCTTTGTTCAGCAGAATGCCACCTTCACCACGGCAGCCTTCGGTCATCAGAATGCCTGAGCCGGGTAAACCGGTTGGATGATACTGAACGAATTCCATATCACGCAGTGGTACGCCATGACGGTAAGCCAATGCCATACCATCACCGGTAACGATGCCACCGTTGGTGTTGAAGCGATAAGTGCGGCTGCCACCACCTGTGGCAATAATGACGGATTTCGCCTGAATAATGCGGGTGACACCATTTTGAATATCAAAACAGACCACACCCTGCGGACGGCCATCATGCACCAATAAATCGAGTACGAAGTGCTCATCAAAACGTTTGATAGAAGGATATTTAATTGAGGTCTGGAACAAGGTGTGAAGAATATGAAAGCCAGTTTTATCGGCTGCGAACCAGGTTCTTGGGATCTTCATGCCGCCGAATGGACGAACGTTGATTTTCCCGTCTTCTTTGCGGCTCCACGGACAGCCCCAGTGTTCCAGCTGTGTCAGTTCTTTCGGCGCGTTTTCAACGAAATACTCAACGACATCCTGTTCACATAACCAGTCGCCACCAGAAACGGTGTCATGGAAATGATTATCGAGACTATCATCTTCACGAACTACTCCTGCTGCACCACCCTCGGCAGCCACAGTATGGCTACGCATTGGATAAACTTTCGATATCAGCGCTATTTCCAGCTCGGGATTTTTTTCTGCAATTGCAATCGCAGCTCGTAATCCACCGCCTCCTGCTCCGACAATCGCGACATCGGTCTTGATAATGTCCACTTAGGCCTCCTCTGGCTCATAAATCCAAGCGTTTGTTATGCGACTCTTTGATGGTCTATTAACAATAGACTCAATCTGTTCAACCATCTTCTGCTTATTTGTTGATAAACGCATGAACAGAAATAGGTAATTTCTGACGTGTTAAAAAATTGTAGCGAAAGCAAACACGTAAAAATGAGAATCAGCTCTCTTTTATCCGGATGGTCATCCTGACACGCGCGATATTTTGCCTGAAATGACCTATCAAGATCTTGTTTCTCATCAAAGCGTTGCGATTATAGAGGAACTTAAGGTGTTTCGGAGGGAACAGTAGACCTGAATTTCAGATCTACTGTGGCAGAATTTTATTGTGTTGAAGTGTTACTGAGTTGTGCGAATATTTGACCTAAACGCGTTTCTGCCTCTGGTTTGAGATGTTCCGCAAACTCCAGCATGTTCGGTGGAAACAAACAAACGACCGTACTACCCAGTTTAAATAATCCCATCTCTTCACCTTTTTTCAGCGTGATAGGGGTATTGCCATGGAAGTCCCAACGTTTCACCAGTTTTCCGGCTGGAGGTGTGACTGTGCCTGCCCAGACAGTTTCAATACTGGCTACGATGGTTGCACCCACCAACACTAAGGCCATTGGGCCATACGGTGTTTTGAAGACACAAGCGACGCGTTCATTGCGGGCAAACAGATTCGGTACGTTTTGCGCGGTTAGTGGATTGACCGAGAACAGATCACCTGGGATATACACCATGCTCTGTAATTCACCATCCAGCGGCATATGAATACGGTGATAGTCGCGGGGTGACAGGTAGATAGTGGCAAATTTGCCATTCTGAAATTGATCTGATAAATCGTCATCGCCGCCCAGCAGTTCGCGGGCACTGAAATCATGACGTTTAGCTTGGATGATACGACCGTATTGAATGTCACCCAGCTGGCTAATACAACCATCTACCGGCAATGCAACCGCGTCAGGAGCAGCGACGATAGGGCGCAGACCCTCTTTCAATTTGCGGGTAAAAAAGGCATTAAAGGTTTTGTAGTGCGTCGGATCTTCAAACTCAGCTTCGTTCATATTGATATTAAAACGCTTAATAAACGCCTTAATCAGCCAAGTTGTCACGGCACCGGCTTCCGCAGCTGCCAGATAACCGACCAGTCGGGACACCGCATGTTTTGGTAACAGATATTGGGCTGCTATTTTTAGCACATCCAGCAATTTCATGGTGAACCTCAAACAAATCAATAATAAATAAAGGGCGCGAATTCTACGCCACTTCATCACCAGAGTGAAAATTATTCGCGGCTGACATGCCGCATATTGCGCGCATCCTGCATCGATTCCAGAATACGGTGATAGTTTTGATAGCGTTCAGCAGCAATTTTGCCTTCTTCCACCGCCGCCCGGATCAAACAACCTGGATCCGTACCATGTTTACAGTCACGGAATTTACAACCACCTAAATAATCACGGAATTCTTTGAAACACCAGGTGACGCGATCATTTTCCAGATGCCACAGCGAAAATTCACGGATACCAGGGGAGTCGATCAGCATACCGCCATTGGCGAAATGATACAGACGAGCTGTGGTGGTGGTATGCTGGCCTAAGCCGGATTGATCGGATATTTCACCAGTCAGCGCTTTCGCGTGTGGATCTAACGCATTGATCAGCGATGATTTACCGACACCGGATTGCCCGACAAACACGCTGATTTTATCTTTCAGTTGTGCTTGTAGCTCATCCAGACCGTGTTCAGTTTCACAACTGACATTCAGAAGCGGATAACCGAGGTTGCGATAAATATCTAACTGCTTTTCCAGTTTTTCGCGCGAGACATCGTCCAGCAGGTCGATTTTATTCAGCACTAACAGGGGTTGGATCTCAACGTGCTCGGCGGCAACTAGATAACGATCAACCAGATTGGTCGAGAATTCGGGCAACACCGCAGAGACAATGACGATTTGATCTATGTTGGCTGCGACCGGTTTAATGCCATCGTAAAAATCGGGGCGGGTCAGCACCGATTGGCGTGGATGAACCGCTTCGACGATACCGCTGATCCCTTGCAAGGCTTCACTTCCCGCACGCCAAACGACGCGATCGCCAGTTACCAGACTGCCTAAGGTGCGACGTAGGTTACAGCGATGAATGTCGCCGTTGCTATCTTCAATATCGGCGTGTTTCCCGAACCGACTGATCACCAGTCCTTCCAGCGGGGGTCCTAACAGGCTGTCATCAATATCCGCTTGTGGTTTTTGCAAACGTTTTTGGTGATTAGCGCTGACCCGGCGTTGCTGGCCATGACTGAGTTTTGGTTTTTTCGCCACAGTGTCAATTTCGCAATAATTGAGAAAGTCGCTATGATACACCTGATTACTGATTTTCCCGATAACAAGGACATACGATGAGCCAAAATGAACAGAATCTGATCTGGTTAGACATGGAAATGACCGGTCTGGAACCAGAAACTGACCGTATTCTGGAAATAGCTATGATTGTTACGGATAAAGAGTTAAACATTTTGGCGGAAGGGCCAGTGCTGGCTATCCACCAATCTGATGAAGTGCTGGCTGGCATGGATGAGTGGAATACCCGCACTCATGGTGAATCAGGCTTAGTGGCCCGTGTGCGCGCCAGTGAATATGACGAAGCAAAAGCGGTCGCCGTGTGCCTTGAGTTTATGAAAGAGTGGGTACCAGAACGTCAATCACCAATGTGTGGTAACAGTATCGGCCAAGATCGCCGCTTCATGGTGCGTTATATGCCAGAGCTGGAGCGTTATTTCCATTACCGGAATATTGATGTCAGCACTGTAAAAGAGCTGGTGCGTCGCTGGAAACCTGAAATTCTTGATCAATTTACTAAAACTGGTAGCCATCAAGCATTGGACGATATTCGCGAATCGATTGCGGAAATGCAGTTCTATCGTGAACGAGTGTTTACTATTTAAACGCGTTGAACGCGAAATGTGCATTTAGTAGTGGTTTTTCAAAAAGCTCTTGCATTTGAGGTCTTCCCCCCTATAATGCGGGCCCTGTGC